>JAESGK010000145.1_pt1 | contig 68857 bp, 65 predicted proteins | sample 9269681 | NCBI WGS metagenome assembly JAESGK01 (sample SAMN14515347, study PRJNA621673) | algae metagenome | isolation source: Timaviella obliquedivisa GSE-PSE-MK23-08B and co-occurring heterotrophs from... | place: USA: Grand Staircase Escalante National Monument, Utah | collected 2006-08-15
CATCCTCAACCAACCCAAAATGGTCCAGCAAGACCCGCAGCCGCGGGCGATCATCTTCAATCATATCGGTCTCCAGATCACCAACACTCTTGAATCAGACTCGCCCGCCTCCCGAAAGACCCGTTAACCTGAGTTCAGGACCGTGACATCTGCGTGGGGTCAGAACCGTCCTCCCCATTCCCTCTGCTGTGGGATAACCTAATTTATGGATGAAGCGCTCACGATGGGCATCGAAGCCCAATTGAAGGTCGCAGAGCAGACCCTCTTCAACGTGGCCAACGGTTACGTGTACGAGCAGGAGAGGATTATTTCGACAAAGGAAGGCCTGACCAAGGTCATTGAACAAAAGATCAGCCATCCCAATCCGGCAATGCTTCGCTTGTTCCTCGAGGCCAACAAGCCTGAAAAGTACCGTGCTAAAAAAGTGACGATAGAGAGGATCATGTGCAGAGCTGCTCATGCGGCCAGATCCCACATTTTCAGTGTTTCTCGGTTAACGTTTCAGTGCCCTTTTATCCCTTCCGCATTCCCGTTGTTCGTCTATATCTTGCGCCTTGCCAGCGATGAGTTCGATCGTTGCGGCCGGGTTCTGGCCGATTGGGCAGCACGAGGCGCCTCATAGCGTCCAGCCGTGGTGTCAGGCTGCACCGACGTCAGATGTCTTCGACAACTCAGCAATCGCCTCTCTCTTCAAACTGACGGATTTGCCTAACCAGCGCTGAATGAATCCCTTATGTCGGCCCCAATTGGTTTGCGTTACATCAGTTTCTGCACATCGGCCCTAGAAGGTCGAGCTGGTTGAAACCGAAGAGGGGTTCCGTATGTCAGTTGAGAAAGTGGATACGCTTGTTGTGGGCGCCGGACAGGCCGGAGTGGCGATGAGCGAACACCTCGGCAAGCAGGGGATTTCCCATGTCGTGCTGGAGCGAAAACGGGTCGCAGAAAACTGGCGGACTGGGCGCTGGGACTCCCTCGTCGCCAATGGCCCCGCGTGGCACGACCGGTTCCCCGGCCTGACATTTTCCGACGTCGATGGCGACGATTTCGCGCCCAAGGAAAAGGTCGCCGACTATTTCGTGAAGTACGCCGAGAAGATTTCGGCACCAATCCGTTGCGGGATCGAGGTCAAGGCGATCGAGAACAACCCGGATGGCTCGGGGTTTCGCGTCGAAACCTCCGACGGCCTCTATGAGGCGAGGAACGTGGTAGCCGCGACAGGACCATTCCAGCGCCCCATCATCCCGCCGCTGGTTCCTGAAAACGAAGATATCCTGCAGATCCATTCGCAGAGCTACCGCAATCCGGCCCAACTGCCCGAGGGTGCCGTGCTGGTCGTCGGCGCAGGATCGTCGGGGACACAGATTGCCGACGAGCTGATGCAGTCGGGACGGCGCGTCTATCTCTCGGTCGGTCCGCACCACCGTCCGCCGCGCCGGTATCGCGGCAAGGATTTCGTCTGGTGGCTGGGTGCGTTAGGGGTCTGGGATCTCAAGGTTCCGGCATCCAACACCGAACACGTGACAATCGCCGTCAGCGGCGCCCATGGCGGCAAGACCATCGATTTCAGAAGGCTCGCAGAACGCGGCATGAACCTCGTCGGCATGGCGAAATCCTTCGGTGACGGCCTCATACGGTTTGCACCCGACTTGAAGGACAACATTGCACTGGGCGATGCGAACTACCTGTCGCTTCTCGACCAGGCCGATGCGTATGCCGAACGCGAAGGTCTCGACTTCCCGCTGGAGCCGGACGCTCGCGATCTTCCGGCCGATCCGGCCTGCGTGAGCGAGCCTTTGCTTGAGCTCGACCTGCGCCAGCACGGCATCACATCGATCATCTGGGCAACCGGCTATACCTTCGATTTCAGCTGGCTGAAGGTGGATACCTTCGATGACAGGGGCCGCCCCATCCATGTACGTGGCGTATCGAAGGTGCCCGGCATCTACTTCCTTGGTTTGCCATGGCTCTCGCGACGCGCATCCTCTTTCATTTGGGGCGTGTGGCACGATGCGGCGCATCTGGCCGAAACAATTGCGGAGCGCGCCTCATCCGACGACTTGAGGACCGGGACGGGAAGTTGATTTCTAATTTGGAGCCCGCTTCATGAGCACTCTGTTGAATGCCCCCGCACGCGAAGAACAGATTTTGTTGCGGGCCCCGACCCTGTATCCTGTAACCACAGGAAACAGGAATACAGGCATGACCTTGCGCTTCACATTCCGGCAGCTCGAATATCTGGTGGCTGTCGGTGAATATGGTTCCGTGACGGAGGCGGCGGAACGGGTGAACGTTTCGGCCCCTTCGATTTCTGCTGCGATCTCCCAGCTAGAGCGCGAGTTCGGCATTACGCTGTTCATCCGCCGCCATGCCCATGGGCTTTCGCTGACACAGCCTGGGCAAAGCTTTATCGTGCAGGCCCGCAAGATCCTCCATGAAGCGGCCAAGCTCAACACGCTTGCCAACGAGCTGACCGGCCAGATCCGCGGTCCCCTGCATGTCGCTTGCCTCGTCACCTTCGCGCAAACGGTCATCCCTGCCGTGCGCCGTGCCTTTTCCGAAATCTATCCCGATGTGGACTTCTTCCAGTACGAGCGCGACCATGCTCTGATCCTGGAAGGGTTGCGCATGGCGCGCTTCGACATCGCACTCAGCTACGACCTCGAAATTCCGGCGGATATGGAGTTTCACGAGCTTGCCGTCCTGCCGCCTTACGCCGTGCTTCCCGCCGATCATCCGCTCGCCCAACGGCCCAGCGTGACGATCGGCGAGCTGGTGCCGCACCCGATGATCCTGCTCGACCTACCGCACAGTTCGGCCTATTTCCTGTCGCTGTTCAGCGAGGCGGCTCTTGCGCCGCGCATCGTCGAGCGCACGCGCGACATGGCCGTGATGCGGGCCATGGTGGCCAACCAGTTCGGCTATTCTATCGCCAATATACGGCCTGTCTCGTCTTACGCGCTCGAAGGCAGCAAGCTCGCCTTCGTGCCGATTGCCGGCGATTTGCGTCCCATGCGCATGGGCATCCTCACCGTGCGCGGCACCAGCCCGCCGCTGACCGTTCGCCGCTTCATCGACTTTTGCGGGCAGCAAATCCGCGGCATGAGCGGCATGCACCTGCCCGCCGCAGGCAACGACATCCAGGAACAGAAAGGCAATTCATGACCACCGCCCCACTCGACTGGCGCGCCCGCGCCGCCAGCCTCAAGCTCCGCAACGGGATCTATATCGATGGCCGCTTCCGGGACGCTGCTAAGGGCGGGCGGTTCGACACCATCAACCCGGCCAATGCGCAGGTTCTGACCGCTGTTGCCCGCGGCACCGCGGAGGATATCGACGCCGCCGTCGCCTCGGCCCGCCGCGCCTTTAATGACGGCCGCTGGTCGGGCAAGTCGCCGGCCGAGCGCAAGGAGGTTCTTCTCCGGCTTGCCGCCCTCATCCGGGAAAACGTTCCCGAGCTCGCCCTGCTTGACACGCTCGACATGGGCAAGCCGATCAGTGATAGCTCGACCATCGATGCGCCGGGCTCGGCCCACTTCTTCCAGTGGCATGCGGAGGCCATCGACAAGCTCTATGACGAGATCGCGCCAACCGGTCGTGGCGATCTGGCGATGATCCGCCGCGTGCCGTTCGGCGTCATCGGCGCCGTGGTGCCGTGGAATTTCCCGTTGGACATGGCGACATGGAAGCTGGCGCCGGCGCTTGCAACCGGCAACTCCGTCGTGCTGAAGCCCGCCGAGCAATCGCCGCTCTCCGCGCTGATGCTGGCGGAACTGGCTTCCGAAGCTGGCCTGCCGGACGGCGTCCTCAACGTCGTGCCGGGCTTCGGGGAGGATGCGGGCCGTGCGCTTGGCCTGCACCCGGATGTCGATTCCCTGGTCTTCACCGGCTCGACCAAGGTCGGCAAGCTGTTCATGACCTATGCAGGAACAAGCAACATGAAGCAGGTCTGGCTGGAGACCGGCGGCAAGTCGCCCAACCTGATCTTTGCCGATGCCGATATCGAGCAGGCGGCGCAGATGGCGGCCTTTGGTATCCTGTTCAATTCAGGCGAAGTCTGCTCGGCCAATTCCCGCCTGCTGGTGCACCGTTCAGTGCAGGAGGAATTCACCGAAAAGCTGATCGCGGCTACAGCCGCATGGCCGCTCGGCGATCCGCTCGATACCGCCACCCGCATGGGGCCTCTGGTCGAGAAAGCCCATGCCGACCGCGTGGCAAGCTACATCGAGATCGGCCGCAAGGAGAGCCGCCTGGTCCATGGCGGCGTCAGAGAAACCCGCGACGGATCGAACTGCTACATCCAGCCGACCATCTTCAACGATGTTGCGCCCGATGCTCGCATCGCCCGAGAAGAAATCTTCGGCCCTGTGCTCGCCATCACGCCGTTCGACAGCGACGAGGAAGCCCTGCGCATTGCCAATGACAGCGACTACGGCCTTGCCGCCTCCGTCTGGACCAAGGACCTTTCGCGCGCATTGTCGGTCTCGGACCGGCTGCAGGCGGGCACGGTCTCGGTCAACACCGTCGATGCGCTGTCGGCCATGACGCCGTTTGGCGGCATGAAACAGTCCGGTTTCGGTCGCGATCTCTCCATTCACAGCTTTGACAAGTACTGCGCGCTCAAAACTGTGTGGGTCAAGTATTAGGCACCTGCCCGATCCATGGCAGCGCGCGGCCCAAGATTTAATCATCTGGCATTTTTATCCTTCGGTCCCGCATTTGGCGGGATGGGAGGATCAGAGCCGGAGAGGCAATAACCACTTGAAACAAATAGGCAAAAAATCATCTGCGCGACCCCGGGCGCAACCTCGCGCAGAGATTGAACAAACGACAGGCTACACGGGAAGTTCAGATTAGTTTGAACCTAATCCATGGTTCCGCAAGCTGTCATTTACGCAAAGCCTTTCGCCCAATCCAATGGCCCTAGAATTTTCGAGGAAGACCATGCGCGACAGCAAATACGACATCCTGTTCGAGCCCGTGCGGATCGGTCCGCACGTTGCCAAGAACCGGTTCTATCAGGTTCCCCATTGCAATGGCGGCGGCTATCGCGATCCTTCGGCGGCGGCCGCGATGCGCGGCATCAAGTCAGAAGGCGGCTGGGGCGTCATCTTCACCGAGCAGACCGAGATGCACCACACCTCGGAAATCACCCCCTTCATCGAGCTTCGCCTGTGGGAAGACAAGGACATTCCGGGCCTGCGCCGCATGTCCGACGCCATGAAGGTGCATGGCGCGCTGGCCGGCATCCAGCTTGCCTACTCCGGCATCAATGGCCCGAATTTCTATTCCAAGGAAGTGCCGCTGGCGCCTTCCGCGCTGCCGATCCGCACTTTCACCAACGATCCGGTGCAGGCTCGCGCGCTCGACAAATCCGAGATCAAGGACCTGCGCCGCTGGTTCGTCAACGCCGCCAAGCGCTCCAAGATCGCAGGCTTCGACCTGATCTGTCTTTACGGCGCGCACGGTTTCGGCATCTTCCAACACTTCCTGTCGCGCGCCACTAACCAGCGCACCGACGAATATGGTGGCAGCCTCGAAAACCGGTCTCGTTTTGCCCGCGAAGTTGTGGCCGATATCCGCGATGCCGTCGGCGACACGACCGCAATCACCATGCGCGTCAGCCTCGACGAGACCATCGGCGAACTCGGCTTCTCCAATGCCGAAGTGCGCGAGTTCGTCGAGATGAATGCCGACCTCCCGGATCTCTGGGATCTCGCGCACGGCGCCTGGGAAGACTGTTCCGGCCCGTCGCGCTTCAAGGAAGAAGGCGCACAGGAACTGCTGGTCAAGGGCATCCGCGAGCTGTCCTCGAAGCCGGTCGTCGGCGTCGGTCGCTTCACCTCGCCGGACGTCATGGCCCGCATGATCCGCCAGGGCGTTCTCGATCTTATCGGCTGCGCCCGCCCGTCGATTGCCGATCCGTTCCTACCGAAGAAGATCGAGGAAGGCCGCATCGAAGACATCCGCGAATGCATCGGCTGCAATATGTGCGTTACCGGCGACATGACCATGTCGATCAGCCGCTGCACCCAGAACCCCACCTTCATGGAAGAATGGCGCAAGGGCTGGCACCCGGAGCGCATGAACGAGAAAGGCGACAGCCAGACGGTTCTCGTCGTCGGTGCAGGCCCCGCTGGCCTTGAAGCCACCCGCGCGCTTGCGATGCGCGGCTATGACGTGACGCTTGCCGAAGCCACCACGACGCTCGGCGGCCGCGTGGCCCGCGAACGCCTGCTGCCCGGCCTGTCTGCATGGGGCCGCGTTGTCGATTACCGCCAGTACCAGATCGGCCAGCGCACCAATGTAGAGACCTATTTTGACAGCCGGCTGATGGCCGATGACGTTCTGGCCTTCGGCTTCGAGCATGTCGCGATCGCCACCGGCTCGCACTGGCGTCGCGACGGCGTTGCGCGCCAGCATGTCGTGCCGATGCCGATCGACCCGGCGATGACTGTGTGGACGCCGGATGACATCATGGGTAAGCTGCACCCCGAAAACCTCGCGGGCAAGACCGTCGTTGTCTATGATGACGATCACTATTACATGGGCGGCGTGATGGCGGAGGTGATGGCCAAGGCTGGCGTGAAGGTCATCCTCATGACCCCTTCGGCTTACGTCTCCGACTGGACACGCAACACGCTGGAACAGGGCGCAATCCATGTGCGCCTCGACGATCTCGGCGTCGATATCCGCCTGAACCGCGGCATCACGGCGATCCGCTCCGGCGAGGTCGAAACCAACTGCACCTATACCGGTCGGCGCGCAGCCATCGGCTGCGACGCCGTCCTCATGGTCGCATCTCGCGTTTCCGACGATACACTCTACAATGACCTCATCACCCGTCGGGACGACTGGGCAGATGCGGGCATCAAGAGCATCAAGATCATCGGCGACGCCGCAGCCCCAGCCCCGATTGCCTGGGCGACCTATGCCGGGCATCGGTACGCGCGCGAACTTGACACGCCCGATATCGGCGATGCACTGCCGTTCCGTCGCGAAGTCACCCAACTCGAGCCGGCCTGAGGAGAAGACGGATGAACCAGCCCACTGGAGTTATGAAGGCTATCGAAGTCAAATCGGTCTCGAAGAATTTCGGGATCTATCAGGCGTTGAAATCCGTCAGCTTCGCCATCGGCAACAACGAGTTCTTCACGATGCTCGGCCCGTCGGGCTGTGGCAAGACCACACTGCTGCGCATGCTCGCCGGTTTCGAAAGCCCCAGCAGCGGCTCGATCCTGCTGCATGGCAAGGAAGTCGTCAACATTCCCCCGCACAAGCGACGGGTCAACACCGTCTTCCAGAGCTACGCACTGTTTCCACACATGACGCTGGAGCAGAACGTGGCCTACGGGCTGGAAAATCTCGGCTGGGAACAGGGCCGCATCCGCGCCCGCGTCGGTGAAATGCTCGAACGTGTGCATATGAGCGCAATGGCCAAACGCAAACCCGCCCAGCTTTCCGGCGGCCAGCGGCAGCGCATCGCGCTTGCCCGGGCGCTGGCGCCGGGCCCGGAGGTGTTGCTGCTCGACGAGCCCCTGTCGGCGCTCGACCTGAAACTGCGCCAGGCGATGCGGGACGAACTGCGCACCCTGCAGCGCGACACCGGCATCACCTTCGTTTTCGTGACACACGATCAGGACGAAGCCCTCGACATGTCCGACCGCATCGCTGTACTTTCGGCCGGCGAAGTCCAGCAGATCGGCACGCCGACGCAGATCTATGAGGAGCCGGCCAACCGCTTCGTCGCGGATTTCGTCGGCGAAACCAATTTCCTCGATGTCGACGTTCTGGAAGCCGGGGCCGGCGAAGCCACGGTGCGTATGCCGTTTGGACTGGTTCTCACCGTTCCGGCCAATGGCTATGCTGCCAAGGGCCGGGCAACGCTTTCGGTTCGCCCGGAAAAGATCAATCTCGGCGATCAGGCGCAAGGCGTGACGTTCGAGGTGCAGGTGATCAACAAGAACTACATGGGCGGCTATACCCACTATACGCTCGATGTCTCGGGAACGGCGCTGCGCGCCTCGCGACGCAACGCCTCGCGTGAAGGAGACACGATTCCGGTCGGAGCGACCGTTCCGGCGGGTTTTGTTCCGGGCGCTGTGCGAGTTCTTGCCGCATGACGGATACGACCCTCCACGCCACCACGGAGACGGACCGCGCCCCCCGCGTCCGTTTCTGGCATGAGCTCTCCTTCTGGGGATTGCTGCCGTCGTGGCTGCTGATGGGCTTTGCGCTGCTGCTGCCGATCGCCATTATCACGGCCGTCTCGGTTGCGACCCGCGGCGCCCATGGCGGCTTTGCCTGGGACTTCAACATCGGCAGCTATCGCCAGATCCTGTTCAACGACGGCTGGACGGGCGAACTGGAATTCACGCCGCAGTATCTGCTGATCATCGCCCGCACCATGCTGCTTGCCGGCGCGACCACGCTGATCTGCCTGCTGTTTGCCGTGCCAGTCGCCTACTTCATTTCGCGCCAGCGCCCGAACCGCAAAGCCATGCTCGTCTATCTCGTGACTCTGCCTTTCTGGGTCTCGATGATCCTGCGCGTCTATGCCTGGATGATCATTCTCGGCAAGGAAGGCACGCTGCCGCGGTTTCTCGAAGCCCTCGGCTTTCCCGCCGGCCTGAGCTTCATGTTCAACGACGGCGCAACTCTCACCGCGATGGTGTATACCGCCATGCCGCTGATGATACTGCCGGTCTTCGCCTCGATCGAGAAGCTCGACGGCACGCTGATCGAAGCCTCCCATGATCTCTATGGTGACCGTTGGGTGACGCTGCGCCGGGTGATCCTGCCGCTGACGGCACCGGGCATCATAGCTGGCGCCATCCTCGTTTTCGTGCCGGCGCTGGGCGCGGTGCTGGAGCCGTCGCTGATGGGCGGCGGCAAGCAGATGATGATGGGCACACTGATCCAGCTCCAGTTCGGCGGCGCCCGCAACTGGCCTTTCGGCGCGGCCATCGCGATGACGCTGATGGCGGTCGTGCTGATCGTGCTGATCGTCACGGCGGTGCGGGCCACCCGCAAGGAGGCCTCGGCATGAGCACTGCGCACGACGTCAAACGCTATCCCGGCCTCGGCCTGCTCACGGTCCTGTTCTTCGCCTACCTCTATGCGCCACTCGCCGTCGTGGTGATCTATTCCTTCAACGCCAACCGGATTGCCGGCGTCTGGACCGAGTTTTCCCTGCAATGGTATGCCTCGGCTCTGGAGAACCAGGCTTTGATGAACGCGCTCAAGACATCGCTCACCGTGGCTACCGTGGCAACCACCGTCGCGACCCTGATCGCGCTTTCGGCGGCGCTTGCGATCATCCGCGGCAAGAACGTTCGCTTCAGGAAGCTCTCCGAAACGGTCGTCAACCTGCCCCTGCTGCTACCCGAAATCGTGCTTGCGGTTGCCACTCTGATCCTGTTCTCGCTGATCGGAGTACAGAACGGCCTGCTGAAACTCATCGTCGCCCATTCGGCTTTCTGCACACCCTTTGCCTTCCTGCCGATCCGGGCGCGGCTACAGGGCATGTCGCTCGATCTCGAGGAGGCAAGCGCCGATCTTTATGCCGATCGCTGGACGACCTTCCGCCGCGTGACGCTTCCCCTGATCTTTCCGGGTGTGTTTTCCGGCGCGATGCTCGCTTTCCTGATCTCGATGGACGATTTCATCACATCGAACATGCTGTCGAGCGGCGGCACGACGACATTGCCGATCTACATCTTCTCACTCATTCGCAGCGGCACCTCGCCGGAGCTGAACGCCATTGCGACGCTCCTGATCCTCGCCTCGTTGCTGCTTGCGACCGCTGCCCTTTTCATGGCAGCCCGCGGCACCCGTGATAATGCCTGAAACCATAACCAAAGAAGGGAACAGATAATGAAAAAATACCTGGCAGCTACCGCCGTTGCATTGTGCTTCGCCACGGCCGCAAGGGCCGAGGGAGAACTCAACCTCTACGTATGGGCCGAGTCGATCTCGCCGGTCCTGATCGAGAAATTCTCCAAGGAGAACGACGTCAAGGTCAGCATCGATGGCTATACCTCCAACGAAGACCTGCTGACCAAGCTGCAGGCTGGCTCCTCCGGCTATGACATCGCCACGCCATCCCAGCACTTCCTGCGCGTGATGATCGACGAAGGTCTCATTGAAAACTACGGCGCCAACACGCTGAAGGCCTATGAGAACATCGACACCCGCTGGCGCAATCAGTGGTGGGACGAAAAGCAGGAATACTCGATCCCGATCGCCTACGGAACGGCCGGCTTCGTAATCAATACCGAACAGTACAAGGGGCCGACCGACAGCTTCAAACACTTCTTCGAGCCGGAAAGCGACCTGAAGGGCAAGATCGCCATGCTCTCGTCTCCGGACGAAGTGATTGGTGCTGCCCAGCTCTATCTCGGCGTTCCCTTCTGCTCGGAAGACCCGGCTGAAATGAAGAAGGTGCTGGACCTGCTGATGGCGCAGAAGCCGTCGGTTGCAGTTTACTCCTCCGACAACATCGCGACCCGCCTGGCATCCGCCGAAGTCTCGGCCCACTTCTGGTGGGACGGCGAAGAGTTGAAGGCCCGTGCTGGCGGCTCGCCCTTCCAGCTCGCGATGACCAAGGAAGGCCTCGTCGGCTGGCTCGACAGCATGGTGATCCCGAAGGGTGCGCCGCATCAGGAAAACGCGGTGAAGTTCATCGAATTCATGTCGACGCCGGAGAACGCGACGGAACAGATGAACTACTACGCACACTCCTCGCCGATGAAGGTTTTGGCAGACAAGGTCGTCTATACGAAGGAAAAGGCGCCGGAACTCTATCCCGACGTTCCTGTCCAGTTCTCGCGCACCTGCTCGCCCGCGGCGCAGGATCTCGTAACGAAGGTCTGGACCCAGCTTCTACAATAAGCCACTGCGGGGGTCGAAAGACCCCCATTCTTCCTTGCAGACGGAGCTGATTATGCCTGCCGATCTCGTTATCGTGAATGCCCGCGTGCGTGCCGTTTTCGCACCCCCGGGAACGACAGCCATTGCCGTCGAAGATGGCCGTATCCTTGCGCTCGGCACGGACGAAGAGATCCGCGCCCATGCTGGGTCCACGACCCGCATCATCGATGCGGACGGGCGCGAACTGATGCCCGGCTTCATCGAAAGCCATCTCCACCTCTTTATGGGCGGCGCGAGCCTTGCCATGCTGAACCTCGGGCCGGTCTTCGGCTTCGATGCCACTCGTACCGCGCTTCTCGATTTTTCGGCCGCCAATCCGGGCGACGACATCCTCTTCGCCTACGCCGTCAACTACGTGATCTTCGGCGAGGACCGACGGCCTGATCGCTACCTGCTGGACGCGATCATTTCCGACCGTCCCGTATGCCTGCTGTCCACCGACCTGCACTGCGCCTGGGCCAATACCCGCGCGCTGGCGCTGGCGGGCATTCTGAATGGAGCCGATGTCGGCCCGGGCTCGGAAGTGATGATGGGCGATGACGGGCTGGCCAATGGCGAGCTTCGGGAATTTGCCGCCATGAACCGGGTCAAGATGCTGTCGCGCCTAAAGGGCCGCGACGGGCTGGATTATGAAGGCGGCGACGTCTCGGAAGAGGACCGCGTCTACGACAAGACCATGATCTGCAAGGCCGGGGACTATTGCGCCGAAAACGGCATCACCTCCGCCGTCAACATGGACGGCACCGCCTATCAGGCGAGCCTGATGCGCGATCTGGCGCTGGCCGGAGAGATGAAAGTCAAGGTCAGTTTGCCGCTGCGCCTTCAGGAACACAACGGTCCCGAAGGCATTGCGCTGATCGATGAATTTGGCCCCGAAGTCCCCGGCTGGCTGCAGTTCGGCCGGATCAAACTGTTCATGGATGGCGTCTACGATACCTGGACGGCACTGACCGTCACCGACTATTGCGACCGTCCCGGTTTCCGCTCCGAACCGCTCATCGCGCCTGATATCTTCAATGCCATGTGCATCGAAGCCGACCGGCGTGGTTTGCAGGTTGCGACCCATGCCGTGGGTGATGGCGCCGTGCGTGCCACGATTGACGGCTATGAAGCGGCCCGCACAGCCAATGGTCCGCGCGACGCCCGTCACCGGATAGAGCATATCGATACCATCACGTCTCACGATCTGGAGCGGCTGCTTCCGCTGGGTATCGTCGCCTCGATGCAGCCGGTGCATCCGCCGGGCTCGGCGGGCCTGCCGCTTGAGCCGACCACCACTATCATGGGCCGCGACCGCTGGCCGACCGCTTTCCCGTGGCGGATGATCCTGGATCGTGGTGTGCCGCTCGCCTTCGGCACCGACTGGCCGGTTTCTCCTATTTCGCCGCTCTACGCGATCCATTGCGCTTTGACCCGCCAGCCCTGGGCAGACGATATGCCCGACCAGCGGCTCGCTCTCGACGAATGCCTGATCGCCTACACGGCCGGCGGCGCCTATGCCGACTTTGCCGAGGATCGGCGGGGACGGCTGGAACTGGGCTTCGATGCCGACCTCGTTCTGATCGACGGCTCGCTGGAAGGCTTGACCGAGACCGAAAACGCCGCCCGGATCGTGCTGACGGTCTGCGGCGGAGACATTACCTATGAGGGCATGCTGTGATGGAAACCTTCGACTACATCGTCATCGGCGCGGGGTCTGCCGGCTGCGTGCTGGCCAACCGCCTTTCGGCCGACCCCGCCAAACGGGTTTTGGTGATCGAGAACGGCGGCCATGATCGCGATATCCGCGTCAAGGTTCCGGCCGGCATCCTCGCCATGTATGGCCGAGCACGTTTCGACTACGGCTTCGTCGGCGTGCCGCAGCCGGAACTCAACAACCGACGCATCCCGGTCAATCGCGGCCGCATGCTCGGCGGCTCGTCCTCGCTGAACTCAATGCTCTACATCCGCGGCGCACGTCAGGACTATGACGAATGGCGCGATCTCGGCTGTGAAAGCTGGGGCTGGCAGGATGTGCTGCCCGTCTTCAAGGCGCTGGAACACAATCGCGTCGGACAAGACCCTGCGCTGCATGGCACCACGGGCGGGCTTTACGTAGATCGCCCGAGGGACCCGAACCCCGTCTGCCAGGATTTCATCGCCGCCGGCGAAACGCTCGGTCTGCCGCGCAACACCGATTTCAACGGCCCGTCGCAGTTCGGCCTCGGCGTCTACGACGTGACGCAGAACAACGGCATCCGCTTTTCCGCTTACAATGCTTTCCTCGAACCCGTTCGTAATCGCCCGAACCTGGCCATCTGGACTGGTACCGAGTTCCGCCGCCTCACGCTCGATGGAAGCCGCGTCACCGGCGTCCAAGTGGTACGCGACGGCCAGACGACACAGGTTGCCTGCCGCGGGGACGTTGTCCTATCGGCCGGCGCCATCGGCACGCCGGTCGCTCTCATGGCCTCAGGGATCGGCCCCGGAGCTGCCTTGCAAGCGCAGGGCATTGCGCTCGTCCGGGACCTGCCCGGCGTCGGCCAGAATCTTCGCGACCATGTCGACGGCATGATCACCGTGCGCAGTTCATCCACCCGCACGCTCGGCATCTCCTGGCGCAATGCGGCCAAGATGCTGGCCGCACCCTTCCAGTTTGCCACCGGCCGCAAGGGCCTGTTCTCGACCAACTATGTCGTCGCCGGCGGTTTTGCGAAGACCCGCTATGCCGGCGAGCTTCCCGACGTGCAGTTCCATTTCGTGCCGGGCTACCGCAGCCATCGCGGGCGCCTCGTGGAATGGGGCCACGGCTTTGCCATCCACACCTGCGTACTGCGCCCTAAGTCGATCGGTGAAATCCGTGTTACGAGAGAGGGCGACCGCATCGGCCAGGAGATAGACCACCGCTTCTTCAGCGATCCGCAGGATGCCCGCGTGCTGGTGGAGGGCATCAAGCTGGCCCGCTCGATCTTCGCCGCCGGCCCGATGAAAAACCTGAAGGGCCGTGAAATCCTGCCCGGCCCGGATGTCCGCACCGATGACGAGATCCTTGCGTATCTGAGAGCCGAGGCGCTGACCGTTTACCACCCGGTCGGCACGGCAAAGATGGGACGTGACCCGATGGCGGTCGTCGATCCTTTGTCGATGAAGGTTCACGGGATCGAGGGTCTGCGCGTTGCCGACGCCTCGGTCATGCCGACGCTGATCGGTGGTAACACCAATGCACCTTCGATGATGATCGGCGAGAAATGCGCCCGCGCCATTCTGGGCCGAAAAGTAGCCGTCGCCGCATAGCTTTTTCCGAAGCAAGGGCTCGGCAAAAACGACTTTCACTGTAAAGCCGCGGCTTACTACAGTCGCGGCCGAGATACCATTCGCACGAGGAGCACCCATGCCCGTCCATACCCGCATCCGCCCGTTCAACACCAAGGAAACCTATCCGGAGCAAAAACTCGACAACGATCTCTGCCAGGCCGTCGTGGCGCGCGGCGCGACCGTGTTCGTGCGCGGGCAGATTTCTCAGGATCTTGATACGCGCGAGAGTCTGTACATCGGCGATGCTGCAGCCCAGGCCCGCAAGGCGATGGAAAACATCAAGATGCTGCTGGAAGAGGCGGGCTCAGACCTCAGCCACATCTGCCGCGTCGTCGTCTACCTGATCGACATCCGCTATCGTGAATCGGTCTATCAGGAGATGGGCAAGTATCTGAAGGGCGTGTTTCCAGTCTCGACGGGTCTCGTGGTCTCGGCCCTTGCCCGGCCCGAATGGCTGGTCGAAATCGAAGCGACCGCCGTCATTCCCGAACAAGCCAGGAGCGTGTGATGACCTTTTCCGTCTCCGGCCGCTGCGCCGACACCGGCATGTTCGGCATCGCCGTCTCATCCTCCTCCCCCAGCGTGGCAGCGCGCTGCGCCCACGTTCGCGCGGGTGTCGGCGCGGTCTCGACCCAAAACATCACCGATCCGCGCCTTGGACCCAAGGGGCTGGACCTGATTGCGGGCGGTCTCTCGGCCGAAGCTGCGCTTGCGCGGTTGATCGCGGAGGCGCCGTATATCGAATACCGCCAGCTGGCGCTCATCGACGCAGAAGGAAGAACAGCCAGCTTTTCCGGTGCAAAGACGCTCGGCTTCCACGCCACGGCGCGCGGCAACAACGTCGTTGCGGCCGGCAACATGCTGACGACGATCGACATTCCGCAGAAGATGGTCGAAGCCTTCGAGGCGGCACAAGGCCAGCACCTCGGCGACCGGCTGATTGCTGCAATGCACGCCGCAATCACAGCCGGTGGCGAGGAAGGCCCGGTTCACTCCATGGGGCTGGTGATAGTCGACAAGGTTTCCTGGAACGTGGCAGATCTTCGCGTAGACTGGACCGAAGGTGATCCTATCAAGGAATGCGCCGCGCTCTGGCAGCGCTGGCGCTCGGAAATGGACGCATATGTCACCCGCGCCCTAAATCCCGCCGGAGCACCCAGTTATGGAGTGCCCGGCGACCTTTGACAGCAAAGGACGGCAACGCCCTCCCTGATCCCCGCGATATGGATACCGCATGATCCCCTCGACTCCAGACATCCTTGCACGCCTCGTCGCATGGCCGACCATCTCGCGCACGTCGAACCTAGCTCTTCTGGATTATGTCGAAGACCTGCTGCTGCCCGCCGGTGCGCAGATCGAGCGTTTCTGCCATCCCGACGGCAGCCGCGCCAATCTCTGGGCGACGATCGGGCCGGATGGGCCAGACGGTGTGGTCCTTTCGGGTCATACGGATGTCGTGCCCGTCGAAGGCCAGAACTGGAGCAGCGATCCTTTCGCGCTGAGCGAGCGGGGTGGCCGGTTTTACGGGCGCGGTACGGCCGACATGAAGGGTTTCGTCGCGGCAGGATTGCGCGCAGCTTTGGTCGCATCGACACGGCGACTGAAGACACCCCTGCATCTGGCACTTTCGTATGACGAAGAGATCGGCTGCATCGGCGTGCGCAGCATGATCGAGGCGTTGGCCCGGCGGCAGGAACGTCCGGCGATCTGCATCATCGGCGAACCGACCGGCATGCGGATCGCAACGGGCCACAAGGGAAAGATCGCACTGCGGGCCTGTTGCCACGGGCAGGAAGGGCATTCTGCGCTGGCTCCGAATGCACTCAACGCTCTGCATCTGGGCGCGGCCTTCATCACCGCATTGCAGGCGCGTCAGGAGCAGCTGTCGAGCAATGGCGCCCGCGACGCGGCCTACGATATCCCCTATTCCACCATTCATGCCGGCATGTTTCACGGCGGCACTGCGCTCAACATCGTCCCGAACCTTTGCGAGATCGATTTCGAAATCCGCAGCATCGCCGAAGACAACCCGGAGGAAATCCTGTCCTGGATAGCGGCGGATGCCCGGACCATCGCCGCCCCCTACCGCAATCGCTTTCCGATGGCCTGCATCGAAATCGACCGGATCTGCGATTATCCCAGCTTGGATACGGCAGCCGCTTCGCCCGTCGTTGAGCTCCTACGCGACACCCTCGAAAACAAGGCAACTATCAAGGTTGCCTTCGGCACGGAGGGCGGGCTGTTTGACCGGTCGCTTGGCATTTCCACTGCCATTTGCGGCCCCGGCTTCATGGATCAGGGTCACAAGCCTGACGAGTTTGTCAGCGCAGAGCAACTCGAAAAATGTGATGGTATGTTGGCTCGCCTTATCGCGCGGCTGGAATCCTAAAGCCAACGTCCATCGACATCAGCCGCGTGCAATTCGCGGGTTAGGCGCATCCACTTCAAGCTACAGGCAACCGTGATCCTTACCCACAAAATCGGAGCCTTCGTGCCATCCATCGCCTTGAAGGGACCTGAACCGGCGACGCCGTATCCAGATGGGTTAAACATCTGATAGAACTTACTTCACGGCATGACAGATGCTGCGCGACCGAGGCGCATGTGACTTGTCACGCGGTCTTGTGCTGAGCTGATAGCTTCTACGTGACCGGCAAAGATGCCGGCTGCCAGCGACGCGAACAGGAAACCCGCGCGAAGCGGCGTTTTGAAAAGCGATGTCATGATTTTTCCCCGAATATGGATTGAAAGCCGCGCAAGACGGCAGGGCGAAGCGAAGGACGGTCAGGCCGTCCTAACGATCGAACAATCGACAAATTGGGGAAATGGCAGCGTCGGTCGACGCCGCGAGGCGCTGGTGATCTTCATTGCATACTCCTGTTCCGGGCTTCCCCGCCCGTGACGATGGATCGATAGATGACGGCAGGTCTCCTGGCTCACGGATATCCGCCGTCATATGCCTTCCCGTGCTGTTCGCACAGTGGCATGGCGCTATGCGCCACAAGGATGGACGACAATCCGCTTACAGTTGCGGGGGCAGCCACGGTATTGGTCCCATGCGGGTCGTCCGCACCGTGTTCCCTGTTATTCCCCTCCACCTCATGGGTAGGGGAACCGTCGTGGCCAGTTATTGGAGAAGCTGACGACGGGTCTAGGCCCGACCTTGAAGTAACTTGGATACCCTCAGACGGCTTTTCCATCAGCGCCTCCCAGTTCAATGAGCCGCGTCGAAACCTTTGCGGCCAGATCGCGGTCATGGGTGACCAGCAGAACCGCGAGCCCGGTCTCTTCGACGATCTCCTGGAGGAACGTGACAACGTCTTGCTGGCTGACGGGATCAAGGCGAGACGTCGCTTCATCGGCAAAGAGGAAGGCGGGATCGAGCAGGAGCGCGCGCAGGAGCGCAAATCGCTGCAACTCACCGCCGGAAACCTGCCCCGGCAGCCGATCGAGCAAGGCGGGCTGTAAACGCAGCCGCCCGCACAGAACCTCGATCTCCGTCCAATCTTTACCGTGCAGACGGGCGAGATCGTTCAAACCCTTCCGGACCGTCTGATGCGGGGCGAAGGCAGCCGGTGGATCCTGGTAGAGCTTCTGGAAACGGAGTGGCGACAAACCTCTATCTCTTACAACCGCCCCTGCATCGGGCTTGGTCAGGCCGAGCAGAATATTACCAATCGTCGTCTTGCCGCAGCCGCTCGGACCGACGATGGACACGATCTCACCTGCGGCAATCTCGATATCGAAACCGGAAAACAGCACCCTTTCGCCATAACGCTTTTCCAGCCCCTGGGCTGCGACCACGGTCTTGCCGGGCGCTGTCCCTGCCTTGCGCCGCCATTGCGAAGGTTCGGCAGCCAGAAGTGCCTTGGTGTAGGCATGCTCCGGTGCTGCGAGCAGCGCTTCGGCAGGCCCGTACTCGACCAGCTTGCCATCAAGCATGACCCCGATCGTGCCACTGAGCGCCCTCGCAACCGCGACATCATGGGTGATGGTCAGGAGCAATCGTCCCGCTTCCACCTCGTGCCTGAGCCGCGCCGCCACCGAGTCCCGCAATGCCGCATCGAGACCTTTTGTCGGTTCGTCGGCGATCAACAGTTCGGTATCGGCGGCATGGGCCATCGCGATTGCTACGCGCTGTCCCATTCCGCCCGAGATCTGAAACGGATAGAGGGCCTCGGCCGAGGAAAGGGAGACCTCAGCGAGATTTTGGCTGGTGGCAGCCATACTATCCTTGGCCGTCTTGCCCTTGACGTAGCGATGAACCTCGGCGACCTGAGGCGCCACGCGCATTGTCGGATCCAGCGCCAGCCACGGCTCCTGCGGCAGGAGGCCGATGCTTCGGCCCCAGCGTTGGCGCCGCTCCGCGGCTGATTCCTGAAGGAGATCCAGCCCCTTTAAGACCACGCTCCCCGTGGCGTGCACCCCCGCCGGCAGATTGCCCATGATCGCCTGAGCAACCAGGGATTTTCCAGAGCCGCTTTCTCCAAGCAGGGTCAGTGGCCGGCCCTTGCCGAGTGAAAGCGAGACGTTCGAAACGATCGGGCCGTCAGCCGCGTGGATGGACAGGTCATGGACCGCAAGGTCGTTCTTCAGCTGGATATTCATGCGCGCTCTCCCTGAGCGAGAAGTTGCAGGCCAAGAACCAGCAGGAAAATCAGCGCTGCGGGAAGCAGCACGTGCATTGGCGCCTCTGCAAAATAGGGCAGAAGTTCAACGATCATGCTGCCAAGCTCGGGCGTTGGTGGTTGCAGGCCAACGCTGATCGCGCTCAGCGTCGAAACCGCGATAATAGCGGTTGCCATGGCGAATGCGGCAAGCGTTGAGATCATCGGCGCTATGACCGGCAGCACGTAGTGCATGAGGATGTAGCGCGAACCGAAACCAAGCATACGCGCCGCTTCGATATGTGGCTGGGACAATATGGTTTTCGTGGTCGCCTTCGTCACCCGGTAGAATTCGACCCACAGCGTCAGCGCCAAACCAAGAAAGAGCGGGCCGTAGTTACCCGGAGAAAAGGCGAGCAGCAGCAAGACCAGCATGAGGCCTGGCAATGCCAGGACGATGGTTGCCACAAATTCGAGCCCGCGTTCCGTCCAACCGCCTTTCCAGGCGGCGACGAGACCGAAGAGGACGCCGGGTATGGCGGCAGCCAGCATGGTGAGGAAGGCCATTCCGAACGACAGGCGCGCGCCATGGGCAAGGCGCGCCAGCAGGCTGCGACCGTAGTGGTCGGCGCCAAGCAGGTAGTCACCGCCGATCGGGGCAAGGCTGGCGCCAAAGTCCTGGGCCGCGGGATCAACCGGAATGACCACCGGTCCGACGACGGCAAAGCCGCCGAGCAGGAGCAGCAGACCGGCGCCGGCCAGGCGGGTGGTTCCAAGGCCGCCCTTCGGCCGCTGATATGTCTGGTCCATGGTACTCATGCGATTTTCCCCATACGCGGATCAAGCCAAAGCGTCACAAGATCGACAATGGCGGCGATGGCGACGAACATCAGTCCCATGGCGAGCGCCGTGCCCTGCACCATGGGAACATCCCGTTCGACGATGGCGTGCACCAGTGCATGGCCAATGCCCGGATAGGCAAACAGCGACTCCACCACCACGACACCCTCAATCAGATAGATGGCCTGGAGGCCGAGATAGGAAACGACGGGAATGGCTGCATTCTTGAGCCCGTGACGCCGCACGACCACCGCCTCCGGAAGACCTTTATAGCGGGCGAAGGCAAAGTACGGCGCCCGTGTCACCGCTGCGACCGCGTTGCGGGTGACGCGGCTCGACATGGCTGCAAGCCCAAGTGCGAGCGTCAGTGCGGGCAGCAGGATCTCCCGCGGCGAACCGAAGCCCGCCGGCGGCAACCAGCCGAGCTGCCGGGAAAACACCAGCATCAGGATCAGGCCCAGAACGAAAGGCGGAATGGCCCGGAAGGTGACCGCACCCATGAGACCGACGCGATCCACGCTGCCGCCCGGCCTCAGGCCTCCGAAGAGGCCGACAATCGGCCCTATCAACAAGCAGAGCAGCAACGCTGCCGCCGCGAGCCAGACGGACGCCCCGAGCTGCACCTGCAACTCATGCGCAACCGGGCTGCCCGTCACCAGTGAATGGCCGAGGTCGAAACGCGCGAGGCTGCCGAGCCATTCGATGAACTGCACGGCAATCGGACGGTCGAGCCCGAGTTCAAGGCGTACCTTTTCCGCGGCGTCGACGATCCGCGCGTCCGGGCCATAACGGCCGGCAGCAATGCGCATGGCGGCGTCGCCCGGCAGCACACGCATCAGGATAAAGCACAAGGCCCCGACCACAATGGCGACGATACCGGCCTGCAGGAGGCGCGCCAGAAGAAAACGCTTGATCGCCATACCCGTCATTGCGCCCACCGGATGGAGGAGAGGCCGTAGTTCACCTCGAGCGGATCGACCTCGACACCAGCGATGCGCTTGCTGGACACAATGGCAAGTTCGGACCATGTCACGGGAATGCTCGGCAGTTCCTCCTGGAGGATTTCGACGGCACGTTTCTGGAGAGGTGCGCGGACGGCTGGATCGCTTGTGGCGACCAGTTGATCGACGATCGCCTGCATTTCCTTGTTGTCCCAACCCATCGAGCCCCAGTCGCTTCCGCCCGGACCGTAATCCTGGAGCAGCGTGCCGACCGGATCGGGCACGATCGAATAAAGCCGCGAGACCAGGCCCATCTCCAGCGTCCCGTCCTGGTGGCGCGCGGGGATTTCCGAGCTGTTGCCGACGGACACCTTGACGTCGATGCCCACTTGCCGAAGCTGAGCCTGAAGTGCGGTGGCGATCGGCGGAAGTTCCGGCCAGCTCGCATAGGTCAGCATCGTCACGCTGAAGCGCCTGCCGTCCTTCTCCAGAATGCCGTCGCTGCCAGGGACCCAGCCTGCAGTCTTGAGCAGTTCCTTCGCTTTTTCGATGTCTTTTTCCAGCGGCTGAACATCGGGAGAGTTCCAGCCTTTCATCGCGGGCGGGAAGAGCTGCGTCGCGGCGAGATCCGCGTTGCGCAGAATGACCTTTGTCGTGCCGATACGGTCGATGGCAGCGCTGATGGCCTGGCGCTCCTCCACCTGATCAAAGAACGGCGAGGCCGCGTTGACCTTCAGGAGCCGGGTTCGGGGGATAGTCGCAATCTGAACATCCAGCTTCGGATTGGCTTTCAGTCGGTCGACCGAGACAGGAAGCATCGAAAAGACAAGATCGGCCTCGCCGCTTTCGGCCATGAGAGCGCGGGTTTCCCCCTGCCCCACGGCGAGATAGTTCACCTCCGAAATACCGGGTTCGCCACCCCACCACGCACCGGAGCCTTCCAGCTCAAGCCGCGCCGGCGGCGTGAGGTTCTTCACCTTGTATGGGCCAGTCCCAACAATCTGCGTCACCTTGCCCGCCTCGTCGAATGATGACGGCGCAAGGACGATGGTGCTGAAATGCACGAGATAGGCGGGTAGCGGGGAAAACGGCTTGGTCAGTCGTATCTGGACGTCTTGGCCTTCGCCACTGACCTCTGCGATGGGGGCCTGCGACAGGACACCGACACCTGCCAGTGCTCGTCGAAGGCTGGCGACCGTAGCCTCGGCTGTTACCGGTGTTCCGTCATGGAATTGGGCGTTGCCGCGCAATTTGAACGTCCAGGCCAGACCGTCCTCCGAGACCGTCCAGCTTTCGGCGAGACCCGGAACAAGCGCGCCCTCCTTGTCAGTGGTGACCAGCGTCTCGGCGACCTGGAGACGGCTGAAGACATAGCCGGTCTGCGCCGGTTCGATGCCGGTGATTTCCCAGGGGCCAGCCACCTTCAGGGCTTCGGCCTGTGCAAAAGTTGCCGGCAGCGATGCGCCGAGCATGAGTGTGAGGAAAAGCGCTTTCGCAATGCGCATGGAATTTTCTCCGTTTTCAATTTGAGAATGAGTAAAAATCACTCGGGGTTGGAAGCAGGGGAAAACGCATGGGCTACGTCGTTCTCCGTCACGTCCTTCATTGGTTTGTGAACCGAGGCCTGGACCGTCTCTGTGCCCTGCATCACCAGGATCACGGTTTCTTTCGGAGGGCAGCCCGGCACGTGGCAGGCAAGTTCGCTGACCGAAACAACAGCATCGTCCGGCAGCGCGAGCAGTTTGCGCGCCCAGGATTTGATCGCGCGAGCACTGTTGATGACCGACGGTCCATTGCGTGCCAACGGGTTGACGAAGGCCTCGCTCACGCCGCACCTCGCTTGTTTCTCGCTGTGCGCGGAGCCAGCACCTCAAATAGGTCCCGGATGGGTTTGGCAGGCATATCCTGCCCGATCAGCACAACCCGGCTGCGCCGATCGTCGTCCGGCCAGGCATTGAGGCGCTGCAACGGATAAAGCCGGTGCTGCACGGCGTGAGCGACCAGCGGACGATCAGGATCGTCGGTCAGTGCAAAGAGACCCTTCAGCCGCAGCAGGCCAGAGCTGATATTGCTCGTCACGATGTGCAGAAACGTCTCCACCGCCTGCGGCGAAAGCGGCACATCGTGGGTCAGGCCGATCGCCTCGATCTCGTCACCATGGCGGTTCAGATCATGGACATGGTCTGGGTGTCGCGCCAGCCTCTCCATCGCCAGCCAGCCGGGCACGTCTTCAGCCTTGCCGGAGATCGTGTATTCGCCATGGCCGAACAGCATTGGCAGGTCGAAGCCGACGTGCCGGTCGTGAAACCGAGCAGCCGGATTGAGCGCTCTCAGCTCGGCAACCCAATCATGCGTGCCGACAGCCAGATCTGTCTTGGTCAGCACGACATCATCCGCAAACGCCAGCTGTTTCCAACCTTCGAGGAAACTGTTGAGGGTCGCTCGACCGTTCAGGACATCAAAGGCCGTGACCACGCCGGCGAGGCGGAAATGCCGGGCGACGACATGATCCCTCAACCCCATGGCAGGTGATCCACCGGGAATGATGCTGTTGATGATTGGTGCCGGATCGGCGAGCCCGGTGGTCTCTATGACGACCCGTGCGACAGGTGGAACATCGCCGCGAATACGGGCGTCGTGTAATTCCGAGAGCGAGCTTCTGATATCGCTTGTCGCCGTGCAGCAGATGCAGCCGGTCGTGGTGCGGAAATAGGTTTCCGACCCGGTACGGACCAGATCGTGATCGATCGGAACGGTTCCAAACTCATTGACGATGACGGCGGTGCCTGCCATCAGCGGATCGGCAAGAATGTCGTTGAGCAGCGTCGTCTTGCCGGAACCGAGAAAGCCGGTCAGCAGTGTCACGGGTACCGGATCGTAAAGACGCCTCACATCAGGCTCCTTATAGGTCTCCCGCGCCATTTTACGCCGATTGAACAGCCTACCGAACATCCAGAAACCTGCATTGCGTTGAAATGATGGGGGTGGCTTGCCCGGCAGGACGGCCGGGCAAGCCGACATTCTAGCCGCCGACGATGGCCGACTTGATCGTGTTCACGTTGTACCGGAACATGTCGATATAGGTGGAGGCAGGGCCGTCTGTTCCAGACAGCGCGTCGGAGTAGAGCGTGCCGCCGACCTTGAGGCCGGTTTCCGTGGCGATCTGCTCGACGAGACGCGGGTTGCTGATGTTCTCGACGAAGATCGCCGAGGCCTTGTCCTCTTTCACCTGATCCACGAGCTTCGCGACATCGGCGGCCGATGCCTCAGCTTCCGTCGAAATGCCTTCAGGGGCGATGAACTTCACGCCATAGTCGCGCTCGAAATAACCGAAGGCATCATGCGAGGTGATGATCGTGCGCTTGTCCGCGGGAATGGAATCGATTGCGGCCTTCACTTCCGTTTCCAGCGCGCCGAGCTTTGCGAGATAAGCTTGCGAATTGGCCGTATAGGTGGCGCAACCGGCTTTGTCCGCTTCGCAGAAAGCGTCGGCGATATTCTTCACATAGGTCTCAGTATTGTGGATCGACTGCCAGGCGTGCGGGTCGAACTCGCCGTGATGGTGATGACCCTCGTGGCCGTGATCGTGACCGGCTTCGGCTTTCTCCTCAGCCTTGTGATCGTGGTCGCGGGCCGCCTCCGCTTTCTGCTCAGCTTCGTGATGCTCTTCTTCGGCATTCTTGAGCGGCTCGATGCCCTTGCTGACTTCCACGATCGCAGCCTTGGTGCCGCTCGTTTCGATCAGACGCGACATGAAGCCTTCGAACTGCAGGCCGTTGACGAGGACGACATCGGCGCCTTCGAGCGACGCCGCATCCGCTGGACGAGGCTGGTAGACATGGGCATCGCCATCCGGGCCGACGAGCGTCGAGATGTCGACGCGCTCGCCGCCGACATTCTTGGCCAGATCGGCGATGATTGAGAAACTTGCGACCACCTTGAGTTCGGCTGCGGATGCGCTGGACGCTATACCGACGAGCGCGAGAAGGCTGGTATAAGTGGCGAGGCGGAATGTCCTGAACATGGAAAGCTCCTTGTGTTGTCAGGCGGTCTTGTGGCGGCCGGAGACGAAGAGGCTGGCAAGCACTCCCCGGCGACCCACCAGTGCGGAAAACAGATAGAAGGCGCCGGCGATGAAGATGATTGCCGGGCCGGAGGGCATGGATGCGTGATACGAGAGAAGGAGGCCGCAAACCGAGGACGCCATTGCGATCGCAACCGCGATCACGCAAAGGCTGCGCACGTCGTTTGACCAGAAGCGCGCACCGACTGCCGGCAGCATCATCAATCCCACAGACAGAAGCGTGCCAAGCGCCTGGAAGCCGCCGACCAGATTGAGAACCACCAGCACGAGGAACAGCAGATGCACCGGTCCGCCGATTCTGCTCACCGAACGCAGGAAAAGCGGGTCAAGGCATTCGGCCACCAGTCCTCGCCAGAAAAGCAGAAGGACGATGTATGTCGTTATGGCAATCCCGACGATCAGGCTCAGGGCTGCATCGTTGAGCGCCAGGACCGACCCGAACAGGACATGCATCAGATCGACGCTCGACCCCTTCCACGACACGATGAGCACGCCGATGGCCAGCGAAATGAGATAGAAGGCCGCCATGGAGGCATCCTCCTTTTGCACCGTGAACCGTGAGACAAGTCCGGAGCCGAGCGCCACCAGCAGACCGACCGCGAGACCGCCGACTGTCATCGGGATAATCTCCAGCCCGAAGAACAGGAAGCCGAGGGCGGCACCTGGAAGGATGGCGTGAGACATCGCGTCTCCCGTCAGGCTCATGCGCCGCAGCATGAGAAACACGCCGACCGGCGCGCAAGAGATGGAGAGGATCAGCGAGCCAAACAGCGCGCGCTGCATGAAGCCATATTGCAGGAAGGGTCCGAACAGGTACTCAAACACGCGTGGCCACCTTCGTCTCAATTGGGCCGGACATCCCGTGTTGGTGTCCGTGAGCCTCAGTCGGCAGTCGTTCTTCGCACCAGCCAGACCGCTCGTCCCAGGCTTCCTGGAAACCCCTCGCCCGCGTGAGATTGTCAGAGGTCATGACGTCGACGGTCGGTCCCCAGCTCACGGGCTTACGAGCCAACAACAGCGTCTGGGGAAAGTGTTCGCGCACAAGCGAGTGATCGTGCAGCACACAAAGCACGGTGCGGCCCTCGGCAACCCAGCCTTTGACGAGCGTCACGAGATCAGAAATCGTGCGGGCATCGACGGCATTGAACGGCTCGTCCAACAGGATCAGATCGGCATCCTGCAGCATGGTGCGGGCAAACAGGGCGCGCTGCATCTGTCCACCTGACAGGCTATCGAGCGGCCGCTTCTCGAATCCTGCAAGGCCAACGGCTTCCAGACAATTCTTGAGGTCAGTCAGGTCCTCAGGCGTCACCCGTCCGAGCAGACCTCGCCGTTGCCAGAAGCCTAGCGACACAAGATCGATCACGCGCGCTGGGAATGTTCTGTCGAGTTCGGATTGCTGCGGCAGGTAGGCCAGTCTGTTGAAACGCGACGAGCAGGTGCCGCTGATCGGCTTCAGGATGCCGGCAATCCCCTTGAGCAGCGTCGATTTGCCAGATCCGTTTGCTCCCGCGATTGCGGTCAGGGAACCACGCCGAACGTTCCCGCTTAAGTGATGAACAGCGGCATGGCCTTGATAGCCCAGCGTGAAATTTTTGAACTCAAGACAAATATCGCTCATCGCGTCCTCGGGGATTGACAGCGACTGCTTAGGTAATGTTATTACGTTCGTCAACTGAAAACGTAACGGTATAACATACGAACTTATTGAATAGCGTACCTTGCAAGGGAGACAACCCATGACGCAGCAAAAGCCTGAGCCGATCCCGGTGACCGTGCTGACCGGATATCTTGGTGCCGGTAAAACCACGCTTCTCAACCGGATTCTGACCGAGCCGCACGGCAAGAAGTTCGCCGTGATCGTCAACGAGTTCGGCGAGGTCGGGATCGACAACGATCTGATCGTCGAGTCGGACGAGGACGTGTTCGAGATGAACAACGGCTGCATCTGCTGCACGGTGCGCGGCGATCTGATCCGCATCATCGAAGGGCTGATGCGCCGGCCCGGCCGCTTCGACGGCATTCTTATCGAGACGACCGGGTTGGCGGACCCGGCACCCGTGGCGCAGACCTTCTTCGTCGATGAGGACGTCAGGTCGAAAACCCGGCTGGATTCGATCATCACCGTTGTCGATGCAAAGCATCTTCCGGGAGAAATCGACCGCGCCCATGAGGCGCAGGAACAACTCGCGTTTGCCGATACGATCATCCTCAACAAGACCGATCTGGTCGGCAAGGGCGAATTGGAGGCCGTCGAGCAGCGCATCCGGCGGATCAATCCCACCGCCAGCATCATCAGATCAAAGCGATGCGACGTCGATATCGCCAGCCTTCTGGACCGCAAGGCGTTCGATCTCGATCACATTCTGGAAATCGAGCCAGACTTCCTGGACGAGACCCATGAGCACGAGCACGACGAACACGTGACGAGCTTCTCGATTGTCGAACATGAGCCGATGGACCCGGGCATGTTTCTGAACTGGTTGCAGACGACAGTGCAGGCATTCGGGATGGATATGCTGCGGATGAAAGGGATCATCTCGTTCGCCGGTGACGACGACCGCTTCGTCGTCCAGGCCGTGCACATGCTGCTGGAAGGCGATCATCAGCGACCCTGGAAGGAAAATGAGGACCGGGTCACCCGGCTGGTCTTCATCGGCCGCGATCTCCCCAAAGACGTCATCAGCGACGGCTTTGCCAAATGCCGTGCGGTTCGGCCGGCCGCCGAATAGCCGCGCCAGCCGAACGCGAAAGAAGTTTAACACAAGGAAGGAACCCAATGGGACTGTCTCTCACCCGAAACCGTCTGCTGGCTGCCGTGGCCGCAAGCGTGGTCTTTGCTGCCTCCGGCGCTTTTGCCGATGAAGATCATGCGACCAAGGAGGCCTGGCGCCTGTTTGTTGCGGACCATACGAACCCCGTGGTGCGCGTCATCGACTTCGAAAACGGCAAGGGACTTGGTCGTTATGACGTCAAGGGATACGCATCGCTGACCGCAAGTGCATCCGGTCAGACGGTGTTTGCCGCCCAAACCGAAGCGGATGTCATTCACGCCATCAAGACCGGCATCGATTTCTCCGATCATGGAGAACACCGCGATCTCGACGTTTCCGAGCCCGCGCTTTTGCCCGTGACATTCGAAGGCAAACGCCCCGGTCACGTCGTGCCGCATGATGACCAAGTCGTCCTGTTCTACGATCGGGCCGACAAGGCAGAAATCGTCGATGAAGCCGACATCCTCGTTGGAAAAGTGGAGAAGAGGATTGTCGATACGATCAAGCCTCATCACGGCGTGGCGGTGACCATGGGCCGCTACGTGCTCGTCTCGGTCCCAAATGCAGAGATCGAAACGAAGCCGGACGAATTGCCGCCGCGCATTGGTCTTCGCGTCGTCAATGAGAAGGGTGAACAGGTTGGCGAGATGGCCCCATGCACCGACCTTCACGGTGAGGCGACCTCGGCCCGCCTCGTCGCCTTCGGCTGCAAGGAAGGCGTTCTTGTAGCGCGCCCGGGTGGACTTGACGGGCCCAAGCTCACGATGCTGCCCTATCCCGCCGATTTTCCGAAGGCCTATACCGGCACCCTCCTGGGTGGCAAGGCCATGCAGTTCTTCCTCGGCAATTATGGTGACAACAAGCTCGTGTTGATCGACGCGGACGCCGAACAACCCTACAAGCTGATCGAACTGCCAACGCGCCGGGTCGATTTCCAGCTCGATCCGGCAGAGCCACGCAACGCATACATTCTGACGGAAGACGGCGACCTGCATGTTCTCGATGTCGTCAAGGGCGAAATTGTCAACAAGGCCAAAGTCACAGAGCCTTACAGCAAGGACGGTCACTGGCGCGATCCCCGCCCGCGCCTTGCTGTCGCCGATGGCCAGATCGCCATCACCGATCCGCGCCATTCCCTCGTTCGGGTCATCGACGCGGATACGCTGAAAGAGACGCGAACAATCGCCGTCGAAGGCCAGCCGTTCTCGATCGTCGCTGTCGGCGGTTCGGGGGCTTCGCACTGATCCGCTGAGACCTTGGCCCGGAACTGTGCCGCAGTTCCGGGCTGTCGCGCCCATAGGCTTTTCCGGAGATGATCATGTTGCAGGCAGCCCATTCCGACGATCTGAAACTGACGAGAAACCAGAGCCTCGTTCTATCCGTGCTACAATCGTCCGAGCAACCGCTCAGCGCCTATAGCATTCTCGATCGTCTGCGGGATGAGGGCCTACGGGCTCCGCTGCAAGTTTACCGGGCGCTGGAAAAACTGCTGCAGGCCGGGCGCATTCACCGGCTGGAAAGCAAAAACGCTTTCGTCGTCTGCTGTCACTCGAAGCATGGACAGATCCACCCACGGATCACCGCCTTCGAGATCTGCGAGTCCTGCGGCAAGGTCAGTGAATTCCACAATATGGAGATCGAGGACGCGCTTGCCAGACAAGCCAGGAGCAGCGGCTTCAAGGTCAGATCCAGCACCATCGAGATTCATGGTCTCTGCGCCTGTTGTGAATGATCTGAACAACCAGCGGGCAGTGCCACACACCGTTCTGCTTTAACAACAGATGTAACGTTATATCATTATTAGGATTCTCGGCATGAAAAAACTTCCCGTCACCGTCCTTTCAGGCTTCCTCGGAGCAGGGAAGACAACATTGCTCAACCACATCCTTACCAACCGCGACGGCATGCGGGTGGCGCTGATCGTCAACGACATGAGCGAGGTCAATATCGACGCCGCACTCGTGCGCGATGGCGGCGCCAATCTGTCGCGCACGCAGGAGCAACTGGTCGAGATGACCAATGGCTGCATCTGTTGCACACTGCGCGACGATCTGCTGCAGGAAGTGCGGGCACTCGCCGAGCAGGATCGTTTCGATTACCTGTTGATCGAATCCACCGGCATCGCCGAGCCGCTGCCCGTGGCAGCGACCTTCGACTTCCGCGACGAGAACGGCCAGAGCCTCGCCGATGTCTCAAGGCTCGACACAATGGTTACGGTTGTAGACTGCGCCAACCTGCTCAAGGACTACAGCTCCACCGACTTCCTGGCCGACCGCGGCGAGACGGCGGGGGAAGAAGACAGTCGCACGCTGGTCGATCTCCTGGTCGAACAGATCGAGTTCGCCGATGTGGTGATCCTCAACAAGGTCAGCACCGCAACGCCAGAACAACGCGATGCCGCGCGCAAGATCATCACCGGCCTCAATCCCGATGCCAAGCTGATCGAGGCCGATTTCGGCAAGGTCGAGCTGAAGGAAGTATTGGGCACCGGCCGCTTCGATTTCGCCAAGGCCGAGACGCATCCGCTCTGGTACAAGGAATTGCACGGCTTCAAGGATCACATTCCCGAAACGGAAGAATATGGTATCCGCTCCTTCGTCTACCGCGCCAAGAAACCGTTCGATCCGATGAAGTTCCAGGCCTTTGTCGACACGTCGTGGCCGGGCGTGGTTCGCGCCAAGGGCTTCTTCTGGCTGGCAACGCGCCCACACCATGTCGGCGAGATCAGCCAGGCGGGCGCGATTGTCAGAACCAGCAAGATGGGCCTCTGGTGGACCTCCGTTCCGAAAGACCAATGGCCGCAAGATCCGGGCTTCCTCGCCATGATGAAACCGTTTCTCGATCCGGTCTGGGGAGACCGCCGACAGGAAATCGTCTTCATCGGCGCCGATCCGATGGACGAGGCCAGGATCAGTGCCGAACTCGACGCCTGCCTGATCGACAGCCCGGTCTTTGTTCCCGATCTCTGGCGCAACCTGCCCGATCCCTTCGCAAGCTGGGATCGCAAGGCAGCCTGAACCGGCCACCCCCCTGACAATTGACAGGGAGGCGCCATGATGTAGAGATCGGCAGGTCAAGGTTCTTCCATCTCCGGTGGAAGCTAAGAGGGAATCCGGTCAAAATCCGGAGCTGTCCCGCAACTGTAAACGGCGAGCCGCCCCCACAACGTCACTGACCGCAAGGTTGGGAAGACAGGGATGGCCTTGACCCGTGAGCCAGGAGACCTGCCTGACAAGATAGTATTCCGCGGTCGGGGTGTGCCGCCGGAATGGCCCGGACGTGAACTACGGGTTCGCGCACGTTGTCGTTTCGCTGCAAGCCTCGACCGTCCATGCGCGAGGCACGCAGTGACGAAACCGACAGAACCAGAAGAACGGCGCGCCGTTCTTCTCATCGCAAAATCCGCCTTCGCCGCGGCGCCTCACGCCGACATGGCACGGATCGCCGGCGTTATGGCGGAGCGTCAACCGGATGCGGTCGTGCGTTACGCCTTTACAGAACAGGGCACTCCGTCTCTAAAGCAAGCGCTTCTTGCACTTGTCGAAGACGGTTCAACGCATGTGACTGTCGTTCCGCTCATTCTGCCGATGGAGCCGAGCTTTCTGACCTGGCTGCAGAAAGTAATCCGGCGTTGGCGGAATGAGCACAACCGCTTGTGGCCGCAAATTGCCATCACCGCCCATATTGCGGAAAGCCCTGTTATGGCGGTTCTGCTCGGCGACCTGATCGCATCAGCCGCGCCCTTCGATCTCGCGGCCGATCCAAAATCCCTCTCCGAAGGCTCAGCTGTGCCGGCCCAGAAACGCCGGGTCCTCGTCTGCCAGGGCGGCCCCTGCAATGCCGCCGGCGCCGATGCGATCTGGTGCCACCTGCGCAACGAACAGCAACGCCAGAAGCTCAGGACCGCGGGCGACGCAACCATGACGGCGAAATCCACCTGCCTCGGCCCCTGCAATCTCGCGCCGGTCATGCAGGTTTTTCCCGAAGGCACCTATTACGGCGGCGTCACAGAGGCAGCGATCGACCGCATCTTCACCGAGCACCTGTTGGGCGGAACCGTCGTGGAGGACTTCGCCTACCACCCGACCGGTCGCAAGCAGCGGCTGCGACTACCGCTCCCCACCACATCCCAGAACCCATAGTCTAATGAAACGAGAGGTTATCATGTCCATTACGTTCCAAGCACGCATGAGTGGCGCGCTGATCGCCACCGCAGCCGTTCTGGCAGCATGGCCCGCAACGGCAACCGAGCCATTGCGCGTCGGCGCAACCTTCATCGCAAGCGGCGTTGACCCGGCCAAGGGGTCGAATGGCTGGGCCCTTTCCAGCCACGGCGTCGGCGAAAACCTGTTCACCGTCGACAAGGACGGCAGACTTATGCCGGAACTGGCCGAAAAGGCCGAAAGAACGGGCGACCTCACCTGGATGATAAGCTTGAAGGCGGATCGCAAATTCTCCGATAGCACCCCCGTCACGGCCGCAGCACTCGCAGCCGGCTTCCAGCGCACCTTCGCCAACAACAAGGCGGCATTGGCAACGGGTGGAAAACTGAGTTTTGCCGCGGCCGGCGATCTGGCGCTGACCGTCACCACCGAAAAGCCGGTGCCTCTCATCCAGGCCCTGTTTGCCGAATGGCCTCTGATTGCCTACAAGCCGGCAGCAGAAGACGGCAAGGCGATCTTCTCAGGTCCCTATGAAATCGCGGATTTCAAGGTCGATGCAGCGATCGAATTGAAGCCGAACGCGCATTTTGAAGGGGCAGACCGGCGCGCACCGGTGGCGCTGAAACGGTTCGGCGATGCGCAAACCATGGCGCTGGCGTTTCAATCCGGCGAACTGGATCTGGCCTTCGGCCTGCCGTCCGAAGTCGCCGCCCGGCTGACGCGCGATCCGGCCTTGACGGTCAAATCCTTTGCTGTCGGATATCAGTATTTCGCGTTTCTGAACACGACGAGACCAGCGCTTCAGGACAAGTCTGTGCGCCAGGCAATCGACCTTGCCTTCGACCGCAACGAACTGGCCGCCGCGATCAATGGCGGCACACCGGCAACCGGCGCCTATGCGCCCTATTTTCGGTTTGCCGGCAAGCAAGCGAGGCCCACCGATCCTGCTAAAGCCTCCTCGTTGCTCGACGCTGCTGGCTGGACGAAGGCCGCCGACGGCATTCGCGCGAAAGACGGCAAGGTGCTCAAGCTTTTGGCGATTACCTATCCGCAGCGCCCGGACCTCGTGACGATGCTCCCGGTGGTCAAGGCCCAGCTTGCCAGGATCGGTATTGGCCTCGACACGCAGATCGTTGACAACATCTCGGAGGCAGCCGCCGGCGGCAATTTTGACATCGCGCTTTGGGCCCAGCATACGGCTCCCAGCGGTGATCCCGCCTTCTTCCTGAACTCGATGCTGCGCAGCGACGTCTCGCTCAACTATACCAAATACGCCTCTCCCGAGTTTGACGCGATCATCGACCACTTCGCAACGACCGGCGACACGGTCAAGCGCATCCAGATCGCGCTGGACGCACAGGCCAAGCTGTTTGACGACGTGCCTGTGTCCTTCCTCGTCTCACCGATCTGGTATGTCGGCCTTTCGCAGAAGCTGAAGGGTTATGAGCCCTGGGGCTCGGACTATCACGTCCTGCGCGCCGACATCGGCGAGGGCAAGTGATCCGATGAAAAAGCTGGCATCATGGGGATTGCACACAGTGATCGGCCTGCTGGTCGTGTCGTTCGCCACCTTTGCAATCATCACCCTGATGCCGGCCGATCCGGTCGAGATCGCCATCCGCACCTGGAACCTTCCGGCAACCGACGAAACGGTTGCGGCCTTGCGCCTGGAATGGGGGCTCGACCGCTCTTTGCCGGTTCGCTACGCCGACTGGCTGTCCGGTTTTATGCAGGGGGATTGGGGGCGATCGTTTCGCACCGGCGAGCCCGTCAGTACGGAGTTTCTGAAACGATTGCCGCTTTCGCTTGCCATCGGCGTTTCCGGCATCTGCCTTGCAATAGCGCTCGCCTTACCGCTCGGCTTTGCCGCCGCTCTGAGGCCCGGCGGCATGGCAGATCGCTTCAGCCGGCTCCTGTCGGTGTTCACGCAATCCACCCCCGTCTTCGCGACCGGGCTCGTGCTGATCTGGGTGCTCGGCGTACAACTGAGGTGGCTGAGGCCGTTTTCCAATGACGGTGCGTCGCTGGCGCTCGCCATTGCGCTTGTCGCTTTGCACTCCACGGCAGTTCTTACCCGTGTCTACCGGCAGGGCCTGCAGGAGGCCACCACGCAGCCCTGGTTTGTCACGGCCCGCGCCAAGGGCCTGTCCGAGCGAAGTGCGCTGTGGCGTCACGCGCATCCATCAGCGTTCTATGCGGTGCTTGCCGCTGTCCATTCCGAGGCCGGCTGGGTGATCGGCAGCGCGGCCGCGATGGAAGTCCTGTTCGGCCTTCCCGGGATCAGCCAGTTCCTCGTCCAGAGCATTTCGATGCGGGATCAGATGGTGTTGCAAGCCTATGTCATGGTCGTTGCCCTGTGGATGGTCAGCGTCGATTTTCTCGCACGGCTTTTGATGCACCGGCTGGAACCGCGTCTCTCATGACGCGCGCTCTGGCACCCATCCTGCTGCTCGCCCTCTTGTTTGCCGGCGGCCTCTGGCAACCCCATGATCCTGACGCGGTCGATATTCTCACCCGCCACATAGGCCCGAGCCTCGCTCACCCGCTGGGCACCGATCATCTGGGACGCGACCTGCTGTCGCGATTGTTGGCTGGCGGGTTTCGCACCGGAATCGTCATCCTCGCGGTCGGGCTGATTGGCTTTGCCGGCGGGTCGCTGTTAGGGACCCTCGCCGCAGTTCTCGGCGGCTGGCGAGAGACCGCAATTCTCAAGGCAAGCCAGGTGTTCATCATGGTGCCGACATTGATCGTCGCACTGACTGCTGCCGCAATCTTCGGGCTGTCACCCTTCAGTGCCGGCATAGCGCTTGGCCTTGCCGCCATCGGTCCGCTGACGGTGTTCACCCATGCCCTGACCAGGCGCGTTCTCTCCCAATCCTTCATGCTGGCAGCCGAAGCCATCGGCGTTTCGTCGCGCGGCCTGTTGTTCCGGCACCTGTGGCCGAACACGCTTCCTTCGCTCATGACCTACATCGGCAACCAATCGGGCGCGGCAGCCATTGCCTATGCATCGCTCGCCTTCATCGGCCTCGGCGCCGACCCCTCTTTGCCGGACTGGGGCGGCATGCTCTTCGAATACCGCATATTCATCTTTGACGATCCGATGCTGGTTTTATGGCCGACGCTGGCGCTGGCCGGCACTGTTTTCCTCTTCAACCGGGCCTGCGACCGGTGAAAATCAGGTTAGCGACGCAACAGGATAGAGCCAATGTAACTCTTCAAGCCGACACGTCATCAGCTCCTGACATCACAGCGATGGAAAGATTATTGACGTTATCCGCTCGGCCTGGACCGATCGGATAACACTGATCTACTTCGCGCAGGGGCATTTATGATGGTGGCGCAAAACCGTAGTCAGAACGCGTGAGTGTATGACGATATCGATCCAATGCGCGGGTTATCCACTGCCGGGCGTCCAAAAGGTTACAGCCCACTCTGACGGCTGTTGCGCACGTCCATGAGCGCGGCAACGAAGGCCCTGACGAGGTTCGCTTTTTGCATGTCAGACCGAAACAGAAGATAGCTCTTGAAATAGACAGCCGGCTCGAACGGCCGGAAAATCAGTCCCCGGTCGGCAAAGCCATCGACTGCGAGTGGGTTGACGACGGCGACGCCGACACCTTCCAGTGCAAGGCGCAGGCGGTAATCGCAAAAGGCGTCTCGATGACGAGGTTGGGTTTTGATCCCGCCTCGGCGCAGCAACGGTCGAACTGAAGTCGCGCGCGGTCTTCCGCTGACAGCGCGACATAGTCCACTTCGTGGAAATCTTGTGGCCGGATGACGTCCCGTGCAGCCAGGTGGTGACCCGGCGGAATGGCGCACACAGCCGGGAAACTGCCGAATACCTGGTGTTCGACACCGGATAGATCCACCTCGTCGGCGGCCAGGCCAAGGTCGAAATCACCATCGACGATATGGTTGCGCACCGCGGCTGACGACATGATGCTGAGCGCCACGATCGCCGAAGGATAGGCCTCGCGAAAGCGCTTCACGGCGCGGGGTCCGATGGTGGAACCGGCGGCAGCCAGACTTGCGACCCGTATCTGGCCTGACCCAAAATCCCGGATGCGCGCGGCCGACGATCGCAGCAGATCGAGGCCCTTGAAGCTGACATCGTCGTCGCGATAAAACGCCAACCCGTCGGCTTCCAGTCGCGCAGTTGCGCCGTGAGCATGTGCTGCGTCACATCGGGGATCGGCTGCCTCAGTTCGTTGAACCGGTGCATCCGCTGTATTGAAAGCCAATCAATTTCGAGTTTCCATTTGCCGCTGAACAACGTGACCGCGCGGCGCACATTTGCGCGCGCAACGGCGACCTCTGCAGGTGACTTACCCAGAACATCGTTGGCATCCATTTCATTCTGGCTGCGAAATTTGCCCTAGCCGTTCGTTCTGTACCGGGATGATTTCGTCTGGAGCAGGCGGTGGAGGCGAAATGTTGGTTTCGAAGCTATGGACCCGGTTCCTTCCCCTTCGCTTCGCCTCATAAAGCGCCTCGTCGGCCGCCTTCAAGGTCTGGTCGAGGCAAGGCGCGCGCCGGTCAATTTCAGCAACGCCGATGCTGACCGTGACGTTGAACTCCTGATCTCCGATATTGAAAGGTTCTTCTGACACAGAATGACAAAATCGCTCGGCGAAGGCAACGGCCTCCAGCAGGGTCATATTATTTAAAAGTGCGAGGAACTCCTCGCCGCCCCATCGTCCGGTGACATCATGGTCGCGCCGGCAATGCAAGGATAGGCGTCTGGCGAACTCCTTCAGCACGATGTCACCACCGTCGTGGCCATAGCGATCGTTGATCGATTTGAAGTGATCGAGGTCCATGATCAATACGGCCATCGGTCGATTGGCGCGCCGACAGGCGCCAATGACATCCGACGCCCGATCCTGGACGCCGCGCCGGTTCGCCAAGCCGCTTAGCGGGTCGGTTGTCGCCAATTCCTTCATGCGTATTTGCACATCTTCGAGCGACATCGCAACGAGGCCCACATAGACCAAAACACTCATCAACTGATCGATACACAAGGCCAAAGTTATGTCTGACACGCCGGGGGCGGGAACTGTGCCAGAAACAAGCAGCCTCACGACAATCAGAACGAAGGAGGCAGCCAGCGCGATAGAGTAAGATGACAGTGCAAAGCCTACCAGCAATTGGGATGGCAGGTACCGCCGACGTCGTTTTCGGATGAACGGATATGCGCCGACCGCCGTGAAAGCGGTCAAAGTCACGATTGTCAGCGCCACTGCCATGTCTGGCAATAGATTGAATGTGCGGGCGCTGCCATAGACAATCCCAGGAACGAGTCCCATGAGGGCGAAGCCGGCCTTGTCGACTGTGCGTCCGAAAAAGGCATGACCGCCTGCCCAGAGACAGGACAGGCTGAAACCGATAATGATGTAGATCCCCATCCACCGCGTCGCAAGGAAATAGGGATAGTGGGGATCGCTGTAGATCAGCAGCATGCCGATAGACGACCCGAAGATACTTGCCGTCCAGAAGCGAAAGGCAACACGTGCTTCGCTCCTGAAACTGGCGATAATGAAAATAATCATGAAGCCGACGCGTGCGCTGACGGTGGCAAAAAGCAACGTGTGTGTTTCGATCACCTCTCCTCCCCTTGTCGGCGTGGAACTGCAGGACGGAGATATCGATCATCCAGATAAAGTATTGAAAACATTATATTTATAAGCCTCTATTAAAGCCATTACAGGCATGATTTAGAGAAGGTTTATTTGTCTGGCCGGACCTTCTGGGTGTGCCAATGTCGGACCTCGCGGTGTTTCGGCGCGTCGCGTTACGACCTGATCGAAGCCGGCGTCCGAGGTTCAGGCAGCGCGATCGGACAAGTTGGTTTGCTCCGCGAAATCGAGTAAGATCCGCACGCGGGCCGGTTGACCTACCAAACATGATGGTGCCACGCCCGCGTCAGAACCGGTAACCGATCCCGAAGCCTACCGAGGTTGCATCAAGGCTGGTTTTGGCGGTAACGCCCTGGTTCTCGATGTGTTGGTTTCCACGCAGAACTGAGCCAGTTTTTCCACCGAGAAGTGAGCCACCTCTGAATATGGTTTTCTGATCAAGGTTTGGTCAAGGGATTGGCCTTATCTCCTCTTTTCTGTGCTGCGGCGGCCGAGCTGGCCTTGAAGCGGAAGCTGTCGTTTCCGGTTTCCAAGATGTGGCAAGGGTGGGTCAGGCGGTCGATCAGAGCCGTCGTCATTTTGGCGTCGCCGAAGACGGTGGCTCATTCGACGAAGCGCGATTTGATCGGCGAGGCCGAACACGATAGCCACTGCACCAAGCTGAATCGAGACGTTGCCAACGAGCACCACCCCACGCACTCAGGAGATATTGCTGGGCGATGGTACCCGAGCATCTCTTATGCGTGAAGAAGGGAGGGTCTCCAGCATGACGGCAATGCCAAGATAGACGACCACCAGGGCGGTGAGCACGAAAAGATCTCGCCGAACGTCGTAAAGCGACGCTCCAAGCTGTGAAACCTGAACGATGGCATTGATTGCCGTCGTGCTTGGCACGGCCATGGCGATCGTCCGCAAGGGTTCGGGAATAGATTCGCCCGGCCATGAGAAACCGGAGAGGAAGAGGAACGGCATGCCGATCCCGGCCAGTAGAAGCTGCACGACGACCGGATTTTTGAACAGCTTTGCGACGACCATTCCGAGACCGGACACCGAGGCGATGGTCAAGGCGCAGACTACAGCGAGTGTTAACAGTGTTCCAAGGCGCGGGAGGTTGTACAGATAAGGCAGGCCAACAAGGTAGAATGCGAAAACCGGGGTCTCGACGATGAGGTAGGCGAAAAGCCGCCCAAGCACGCGCGACAAAGGATCAATGCCGCTCGGCCGCTCATTCAACATCAGGTTTGGATAGGTTCCAAGAAGTCCGACGCCCATCAGCAAAGTCTGCTGCAGCAGCAGGACGAGTGCTGCGGGAAGAATGTAGGTGGCGTAGCCGCCCTGCGGATTGAAGAGCGGAATGGCCGTCAGAGGCATCGGATCAGATGCGGCCTGCGCGAGCGCCGGATCGATTCGGGCCGAGACGAGACGAGACGTCTCGACTTCCGCGCCCATCGTCTTTGCAAGCGCCGTCACCCCACCGGATATCCTCGAATAGATAAGGAAGTAGCTGGCGTCGGCATAGATCGCTACTGGCGACGAGCGGCCATGCAGGAGGTCGCGCTCGAAGTTTCGGGGAAGAACAAGAATGCCATAAAGCGCGCGCGCGTAGACTTCCCGCTCGGCTATCGACAGGTCGGGAAGGACAGCGGCGATGCTAACGTCGGCCGATGCATCCAGGCGCCGTGCGAATTGGCGGCTGCTGTAGGTGCCATCGAGATCGACGAGAGCGATCGGCACGTCGCGCAGCGCCTCGCCGCGATAGGGCTGAGGATAGAAAACGGAATAGATGACGATCGCCAGCACCAACACCGAGAACGCCGGCTTGAGCTGGAAAACGCGCCGAAGCTCGATGCCCATTACGGTGAGAATGCCCGTCATGCGCTTGCCCTCGCGGTTTGAAGGCGCGCACTGTGCTCCCGCCTTGCACGCAGTACCTCCAGCCGAAGCGCCACGAGCATGGCGAGTACCAGCGTCATGACCGTCAGCACCGCGATCGAGTGCAGCGACAAATCGCGTGGCGTGCCGCGGATGGTCTGGTCGATGCGGGCCATCAGGTACCAGGTACCAGGCAAAAGCTGCCCCCAATGATAGGAGAAGGCGTTCATTCCAATGCGCGGGAAGCCAATGCCCATGAAACCGAAGGCGGGGGCCGTCAGCATCGTTGCAATACTCACAGCGGTTGCCATCGGCTTCAATAGAAGACCAAGCAACGTCCCGAGAAACTGGTTTGACAGGATGAACAGCGTACCGGCGGCAAGAAGGAGAAACCTGTCTCCGCGAAGTGGCAGCTCGAACACGGAGAACAGCATCAGATCTGCAATGCCCAGCACGAACAAGAAGACCAGCGTATAGGGTAACAGTTTACCGAACATCGCCGGCCAGAGACCACCTCCGAGGCGTCTAAGCACTCTCAGACGATGCGGCGTCTCGAAATCGCGCCCAATCGAATAGCCCATGGTGGTCACGATGACGATCTGAAGAATGGCCGGCAAAAGCGCGGCAAGCAGGAAGTGGGTGTAGTTCAGCGTCGGATTGAAGAGCGGATTGACCTGAACGGGGATGGGGGCGAGATCGGATTGCGCCACATCAGAAGGTTCGCCGCGCGCGGTCCGCAGCGAAAGTCTGATACCCCCTTCTGCATCAGCGAGCGCGGCGTTGACCCCTCTGAGTACGAGGTTGCCTGCCGTCATCATCTGGGCGTTGTAAAAGAACACGACCTCGGGCCTGCGTCCGGCAAAGGCGTCGCGTTCAAGGTTGTTGGGCAGCATCAAAAGCCCGCGAACCTCTCCTGAGATGATCAGACGCCGACCTTCGGAGAGATCGTCAACATCAGTAACAACTGCGGTGTCCGGCGTCGCATCGACGGTCCTGATGATCGTGCGGGAAAGATCGCTGCTGTCGAGATCGAGCACCGCGATCGGAAGCCGGGTCGCCAGCCCGGCGCTAAACACGATGGCGAGCACGCCCATCAGCATCAGCGGCACTACGATCGTCAGGAAAAGCAGGAAAGGCCGCTTGACGAACTGGCCGGCCTCGCGGGCGAAGACGAGCCAGAACCCGTTTCGGACGCTCGCCTTGCCGCGCATCAGCTCGCGCCTTTCGACCAGGAAGCTATGGCGCTCATGCCCGGACGCAGCCCCTCGATCGGCGTGGTCGGCGTGGCTCGAACCTCGAATGTTCTGAGATCGAAGTCCCCGGTCGCGCGCGTCGCACGCCAGGTCGCGTATTGTCCTTGGGCGTTGATCACGGTCACCTTCACTTCGACAGTTTGGTTGTCCAGAGCCGGTACCGTCACCTTGAACGCATCGCCCACTTTCAGGCCGTTGAGGAGATCTTCGCGCAAATTGAACGTGAACCAGGGATGCGCGATGTCGATGATCGAAAATAACGGCGCACCGACGCTGAAGTTCTCTCCCAATTCCGCGATGCGCGTGGTGACTTGTCCATCAATCGGAGCATGTATCTCCAGCTCCGCGATATCAGTCTTCTGCTGCTGCAGCATCGCCTTGGCCTGATTGACCTTTGCTGCGGCGAGCGCCTTTTCCTCCTTGCTGGAGCCTGCAACCGCGAGATCGAGGTTCGCCTGCGCTGCCTCGCGCTTGCGGATGGCGGATTCGAGATTGCGGTTTGCTTCATCCACCGTTGACTGGGCTGTTGCTGCCGAGCTGAATAGGCGCTGCTGGCGCTGTTGGTTCGTCTGGTAAAGGACGACGTCGGCCTGCGCGGCCTCCAACTCCGCCTTGCGGGCGGAGATCGTTTCGGGACGGGTGCTGTTGACACGCACGAGATCGGCCTCGGCCACGGAAAGCGCAGCTTCCGTGGCGTGCATGGCGGCGACGAGCTGCGGGCTTTCCAGCGCTGCTATCACATCTCCGCGTTGGACTGTATCGCCGACATCGACGTTGAGCTTTGCCGTACGCCCGGATACGCGCGGGCTGATATCGACCCGGTCGGTCGAAACTTCTCCCTGTACCACCAGCGGCGGCGGGAGTGTCGCAAACCAGAGAAGGATGCCAAGACCGACCATACAGCCAATGACGACAATCGTGCGGATGATCCTTGCCATTGCGCGCCCCTAACCAGCATTCACGAAGTCGATGCCTGTGATGGCGCTTGAAGATTTGGCAACGTCGGGGTCAATACTTCTGGCGCTCGGATTGGTCTGGGTGACTATTTCCTGGGAGCGGGCGAGAATATAAGGCTCCATATGCGCGGCATGGGTGAGAATCCAGAACTGACGCTTTAGGACCGCTTCGAACACCTGCTTTGCGACGTCCTCCGGCTCCATGGCATGGGACGATTTCATCGCATCGGCGGACGGAGGAGCGCCCGTCGTTTCGGACTTCATGATGTTGGTTTTCACCAATGCCGGGCACAGCACCGAGAGACCTACGCCGGACTTGCTCGCCTCGAGCTCCCGGTAGAGCGTTTCCGAGAGCCCTACCACCGCGTGCTTGCTGGCGACATAGGCGCTGCCCGCGGGGATCGTGACCAGACCCGCCGCGGATGCGGTATTGACAATATACCCGGAAAGCCTGTCACGAAGACCAGGCAGAAAGGTCAGCAGACCGTTGACCACTCCGCCGACATTGATGTCGAACATGCGCTTCCAGTCGGCTTCCGTATGATCCCATGTCAGTGCGAGCTTGGTGATGCCGGCATTGTTCGCGACCAGCCAGGGATCGCCGAGAACTTCGGTTGTCTGGTCCAGCAGGTGTTGAACGTCAGTAAGCTTGCTGACATCGGTCGCAACGGTCAGCGTCTCCGCACCTTCAGCCTCGACCAACCTGCGGGCCTCAGCAAGACGGTCCTCGCTGAGGTCGGCCAGCGCCACCTTCATACCGCGGCGTGCCGCCTCGATGGCAAGCGCGAGACCAATGCCGCTGGCTGCACCCGTTACGACGGCAACCTTGCCCGACAATTCTTCGACCCGCACCATTGTCTCCAATCCCCGTTTGCGTCGCGGCAGGATAGGCGGAACGGACTCGCTTGGAAGTTAGAGATCCGTTACTCACGCATGCTCTCACCGTTTGACCGATCGCTAACGTGATCGACAATTCGGTTGATCCGATCATAAAGGCGTCGCAGTCTTCCCGAACTTTTCCAAAGGATAGAGCATGAATGCGAAAGCAGCCCCGTTGGCGTCGATGGTTCGTGAAGAGGTCGAGCGTCTTCGGGCGAGCTCCAGTTTCAGCGGCTCCGACCGGCTGATGGCCTTGCTGGAGTATATCGTCAACGAGACCCTCGCGGGCAGAGGGCCTCAACTTAGGGAAGCGGTGATTGGCAATGCAGTCTATCAGCGCGATCCTCCTTATGATCCGCGCATCGATTCAACGGTGCGCGTCGAGGCGCGGCGCCTTCGCAAGAAGCTAGACGAGCATTTCTCCTCCGAAGGCTTTTACGACCCGATCATCCTGTCCATCCCGAGCGGGACCTATGCCCCCGTCTTCGAGGTCAATTCTTCGGAGAGGACATTCGGCGCGACCGCAACAGAACGCCCCAAGGAAATATTCCGTGCGGGTCCCGGAACCAAGGTTGCCGTTCTACCGGTGCGCGTCATTGCCGGTGATGGGCTGACGAAGGATTTTGCTGACAGCCTGACCGACGAGCTGGTCTTTGCGCTCGGATCCGAGCCAGGGATCAGAGTGCCATCAAGGGCGACAACCTTCGCCTACGCGGACAAGCAGCCTTCGATTCCGACGCTTGCGGCTGAACTTGGACTAGACGCCGTCATCCAGGGGACAGTTCGCGATATTTCGGGGTCCATCCGGGTGACCATCGAGGTCTCCGATCCCAGGGGGTTCGTCGTGTCTTCCGACAGGCTCGAAAGCTCCTCCCCAGACCGGAACGACCTTGCGGAGCGCCTGGCGACGACCTTCGTCAGCAGGCTCCGTTTAGACAGCTCGAAGATGCGGGCGCGACAGATCAGTCCCGGCCCTACCGCCATCGAATCCCACGCGAAGATCTACAGAGCGCGGCAGATGCTCGACCGCCAGACGCAAGAGGGCGTGCGGGAGGCTCTCCAGATCTTCAAGGACGTCGCCGAGGCCGCGCCGGATTATGCACGCGGGCATTCGGGGATGGCCGACTGCTATTGCGACATGTTCCGCATCGGGGTGATCGACCTTGAGGCCGCCCTCGCTCACGCGAAGCCTGCCGCGGAGCGCGCGCTGGAAATCGATCCGGAGTCGCCCGAGGCTTTTACCTCTCTTGGAACGATACAGGCTTGGCTGGAGCGCGACCGGGCAGCGGCGGAAGCAAGCTTCGAACATGCTCTAGCGATCGGCCGAAATGCCAGAAGTGCCCGTATCTACGGTTCTTATCTTTCCCTGCTGGGCATGATCGACGACGCCGAACGCCTTTTTTGGGAGGCGCGGACCTTAGAGCCCATTTCCCAACAACAGGATATTGCCGAGGCCATCAGCCGGTTTCAGGCGCGCCGGTACGACTGGCTGGATGGCGGCCAAATCGTTATTGAAGCCAGGAACGCTCCCGCCGAGGCACACTTTTACATGGCGCTCGGATGTCATTTTGGCGGGCGGGGCTCGATCGAGGACTATGCGGCGCCGTTGGCGCGCCTGCGCACCAGCCATCCCCAGCTCATGCTGGCTTCCGCCGAGATCGAGGCATGGTGCGGTTCAAATGTTGCAGCCCTTAGGCTGCTGGATTCGGAAAACCCAAAGGTCAGCAGGTTCGCCTATGCAACGCTTGCTTGCTCCGTCAACGATCACGACCGCGTCTTCCGCTGTCTCTCCGAATCACTCAATCGCCGCGAGTTGGCGACAGTCTGGATGCGAAGCGACGTCAGGTTCGATTCCTTCCGGAGCGCGCCTGAATTCGTCGAACTTCTAAAGCAGCTCGAATCCCTGCGGCAATCCTGACCCGACAGTTCGGACTCACGGTGAGCGCTGAAGCGGCTCACTCCCACCTGTCGCCGGGTATCCTTTAGCGTCGGTCCACCTTCAGGAGGACGCAGCCGTGACGCAGAAGAGCCAGTACCGCAACGCCGACCTCATCGTCGATCGCATCCATGGCGTGCTCGGGCACTATCCCGGTTATCGCACCCTTCACGCCGACGGACGGCTGTATAAGGGCACCTTCATCGCCTACGACAACGCGCGGCAATACAGCAGGGCCGTGCATCTGCAAGGTTCCGAAGTCCCGGCGACGGTCCGATTTTCGAAGGGCGGGGGCAATCCGCATGCCTTCTTCAGCTCCACCGTCGGCATGGCAACGCGCTTCTATCTGGAAGATGGTCGCGTCACCAATCTTGTGATGCTCAGTCAGAAATTGTTCTTTGCGAACTCGGTAGAGCAGTTCGTCGAGCTGGTGAATTCCGCGCAGCCGCTGGAGCCCGGCGGCCCGGTCAACAAACCCGGTCTCGATGCTTTCCTCGCCACCAATCCGAACGTCATGAACGTCTTCAAGATGCGTGCGTTAGCGCTTGGGCCCATAAGCTTTGGCAACACGGAATTCCACGCGATCCATGCCTTTCGCTACGTCGATTCCAACAGCCGGACGACCAACGTCCGATGCCACTGGATCCCCATCGACGGCGTCAAAGGACAGCCGCCTGAAGCGCTGACACACGAAAGTGTCGACGTGCTGTTCCGCGAGTTCGAGACGCGTTTGGCCGAAAAGCCGGTGGAATTCGAACTCGAACTCGAGATCTCCGAGCCGGGCGACCCGCTCGACGATGCAACCGCACTCTGGCCGGACGACCGAAAACGCGTCCGTATTGGACGATTGACGCTCGTCGCGCCAACCACCGAAGCCGAGATCGGTGACGCCTTGATGAACCATGATCCCACGATGCTGACGGACGGCATCGAAGCGAATGACGATCCGATTCTCCAAATTCGTCGCGGCGTCTATGAGGCATCCGCGGCCCAAAGAAGCGGTGGGTGGAGAGGACCTTCAGGCGGCCAGGAAACCAGTGGAACGTGAGCGATGGGACGCAAGAATCTCGACCATATCCGTGCCGTCGACACCGCCTGGAACTTGCGCCAATGGGCCGACTATGCCGCCTTGCTGGACGAGAGGCTTGTCGCCTTCCGCGCGGGCGAGGCCGAGCCGCACGGCAAGGCCGAACATGTCGCCAGAGCTCAGAGGCTCTGCATAGCCTATCCCGACTGCCGTGTAGACGTCGAGCCCTATCTCGAGCTCTTCCTCAGTCTTGACGGACAGTTGACTTGCTCCGTCGCTCTTCTTTCCGGCACCGCGCCAGATGGTCGTCGGTTTCAGGTTCCTTTCTCGGTCGTCTCGCGCTGGCGCGCGGGAAAGATCGTCCAACAACGCGAGTTTCTCGACGCCGAACTGCTAGCGCAGCAGCTTGGCAATCAACCTCTAAACGGAGAATCCCCATGACCGAAATCCCTTCCTTGGAAGAGCGCATGGCAATGGCACAGACCATCACCCAGCAGCCGGATGGTCCGGGAAAGCGCATCGGCAAGCGTGGTGAGCTGACCATCATCGGCGACGTCGCTCCCGGCGGCGCCAAGCTCTTTCGTGAACGTTTGCCACAATTTCAGGCCGAGGCAGGCTACTGGGAAGGCCGCGTCGGCACCGTGCAGGAATTCCGCGGATTTCTGTTCGACAACGACACCCGGTACATGCTGACGGTCGTCTACGACGGGGACTTCAAGCCCTACCTCGTTGATATCGCAACGCAGGCGCATCCTTGGCTGGACGCGCTCGCCGATGGCGTGCTCGCGGACTATCCGGGCATCAACACGCCCGAAGCCGCGAAATGGGTAGAGGAGCGGCTGGTTTCGGCCGAATTCTTCTATGTCAGCAATCCCGACGTAACAGCGCGCGACGTCGCCAAGATGAAAAAACTTGCGAAAGCAGTCAGCGATCTTCTCGATGCCGCCGCGTGACTCCGATGCCGGGAAATACACTTGATCTCGCCGATATCCAGGGAACGGTTCTACGCAACCGTCCTATGCCCTATTTTGGATCCTACCTGGTCTTTCGTATCGTGGATGTCGAAGCCGCTCGCCGGCTGTTGCAGCAATTGGTGCCGCATGTGACGTCTGCGGCCGACTGGGACAGCCCGGCGGAAAACGCCTGGATCAATGTCGTCTTTTCATATTCGGGTTTGAAGAAGCTCGTGAACAACGAAGCTGTCCTTTCCGGATTCCCGCCGGAATTCCGCCAGGGTATGGCCGCAAGAAGCACCTATCTCGGCGATGTCGGCGCAAGCTCTCCCGAACACTGGAATCTGCCGCATGGCGGCAACGGTTTCGACGTCGGTCTGCTCGTTATGGCCGGCAGTCTTGAACTGAAGGAGGAAAAGCTTGCGGTCGGCCACGCGGCGCTTCAGGGACCCGAAGGTCTCGAGCTCGTGGCCCGCCTTGATGTCGGCGTACCTCCCACGATGCGAGAACATTTTGGCTTTACCGACGGCATCAGCCGACCCTTTCTCGAAGGCCAGGGTGGTGCCCCGCTGCCGGGACAGGATGTCGTCAAGGCAGGTGAATTCATCTTGGGATACGAGAACGAACTCGGCAACACGTCCGGCATCAACGGTCCGGAGGCGCTTTGGCGCAACGGCACCTTCGTCGCGATACGAAAAATTCGCCAGAATGTCGCGGCGTTCCGCGCATTCCTTGACGAGCATGGCGGCTGTCCTGACGGACAGGAGCTTCTCGCGGCCAAGATGATGGGCCGCTGGAGAAGTGGCGCGCCCTTGGCATTGTCGCCCGTAAACGATGATGCTGAACTGGCAAAGGATCCGCAGCGGAACAACGACTTCTCTTACGCCGACGCCGACCCCGAGGGGAAACTGACACCGGTCGGAAGTCACATCCGGAGGGTCAATCCACGCGACGGTCTCAGGGATTCCCTGACGGATATCCGGCTGCACCGCGTTCTCAGGCGCGGCTTCTCCTACGGCCCCGAGCTTGCCGACAGCGTCGCAGAAGACGACGGCGTCGAAAGGGGTATCATCCTCGCGATTATCAACGCCGATCCCGGCCGGCAGTTCGAATTCGTCCAGGCACAGTGGGTGAACGACGGCGACTTCATCTCTCAGGGCGAACGGACAGACCCGATCACCGGCCGCCGAGACCGGAGCGATGACTTCCAATACGCCGCGTCCCCCGTTCGCAAACGATTTTCCGGCCTAAAGGAATTCACGCTTACCCGTGGTGGAGAGCATGTCTTCCTGCCGGGATTGACTGGCCTCATGTGGCTGCTTCATTTAGTGCGGTAGTGAGTTGTTAACCGGCACCCCCTAAATATCCGGTCCCGGTAGGGACGATGGTTACCCATCGCCCCCGGCCAGATCCGTACGTGCGGCCCTACCTGTGGATCGATGCCGCCTATCTGAAGGTCCGGCGCGGTGGCCGCGATTATCGCGGTGGGCGTCAACACCGACGGGCGGCGCGAAGTGCTCGGCATGGAGATCGGCACATCCGAGGCGATCTGGACGGAATTCCTTCGGAAGCTGACAAGAAGAGGCCTGCGCGGCGTCAAGCCCGCTGTCTCCGATGCCCATGAAGGTATCAAGGCGGCTATTTCCAAGGTTCTGTCCGCGACCTGGCAGCGCTGCAGGGTCCACTTCATGCGCAATGCCTTGGCCCATGCAGGAAAGAGCGGACGACGCGTCGTCTCCGCCTTCATCGCCACGGCCTTCGCCCAGGAAACGCCAGAAGCGGCAAACGCCCAGTGGCGCAATGTCGCCGATCAGATCAGGCCGAAAGTGCCCAAGCTCGCCACCCTCATGGACAGCGCGGAGGAGGACGTGCTCGCCTACATGACCTTTCCCAAGGCCCACTGGACTAAGCTGCACTCGACCAACCCTATCGAGCGATTGAACGGCGAGATCAAGCGGCGGACAGAGGTCGTCGGCATCTTTCCAAACGATGACGCCATCGTCGGCCTGGTCGGTGCCTTGCTCCTTGAGCAGAATGACGAGTGGGCCGTTCAGCGATCCCGATAAATGACCCTTGAGACCATCGCCACGATGAGCGATGATCCTCTCATCAGCCTGCCAGCGGCAAGCTGATCCATTCCCTGCTCTGTCCGGAAGGCACGGCGAGCGCCGAAGCTACACCACGCCCTGGGACACGATCGGCGATATGACAGTGAGGCGAATTTGAGCGCCTGCCTTGGCAAGCCCTCGCCGTCGCATCCGTCAAAGGCCGTAGCTTCGTTTCCATGTGCCGAAGACCTTCTCGATCCGGCCACGAATGCGATGGATCGGTTGGTTAAAGGCCTCAAGGCGCGCCTGTGTTTCTGCTTCGTCCCGTCCCCACATGCCGGTGGCGACGATGCGTGGCGTTCCGCCCTTGGCACGCACCGCGTCGCCGAAGTGATTGCCCCTGTAGGCACTGTCGGCAAACACGTCGCCGGGATTGTCGGGCAGAGCATCGGGGCCGGCCTTGCCGTCATTAATGTTGGCGGGTGTTATGGTGATTTCCTCGACAAGGGCCGTATCCGCATCAGTGCCGACATGGGCCTTGAAGCCATGAACCGCCGGTCGGCCCTTATGCTTGAACCGAGATTGCGGCGTTCAGGTCGGCCAGACTGAAGAAACGTCGGTTTCTGAGGCAAGCCAGTATCCAGCGCTCGACGATCAGCACGGCACCTTCGCCCTACCGCGAAGGCGTCTACGTCGGCTATCGACATCACGACAAGCGGGAAATCCGCGCGCTGTTTCCGTTCGGTTTCGGGCTGAGCTACACCAGTTTTGACTGGGAAGAGCCGCAGGTCTCGTCGATTGAAATGGGCACGGACAGCATTGCGGTAGACCTGACGGTGGTAACCACTGGCGATCGCGCAGGTTCCGATCTAGTCCAGTTGTATGTACGTCCACTGGAGCCAGGAATTGACCGACCCGACAAGGAATTGCGGGCTTTCTCGAAGGTGCGCCTCGATTCCAATCAGTCCGGCGGCGTGCATCTGACTGTCATGCCAAGAGACCTTTCATCCGTCGATACCGATGCGAAGGCATTTGTTGCCAAAGCCGGGCAATACGAGCTGCTGATCGCACGTAACGCTGAAGAAATTCATCGGTAATACCAATCAGCCTTGCCGCCGACTACATCCAACCCGTCTCGAAGCAACGATAAGGAGATCACAAGCACCGAGAAAATTCGAGGAGCCCTCATCGGTGCTGGTAGGTGTACGATTGCTCTGGCTTGCCTCAAAATCTGCCACCCGATTTTTTTCAACTCGGGTGGCAAAAGGCCGCCTTGACCGGAATCGAACCGTCGGCCCCTTTGCGCAACGTCGGCTAAAAACTTGATTTAATTGGTAATATTGGATGACTGTACCAACAGCTATGCAAGCTATTCCTATCTCAAATAATTCCGAGTCATGTGAATTTCAGTTCGCACGATAGTTACAAGCTCCAACGAAAATGGCATGGCAGTCTGCCGGTTCAGGAGCTAGCTGCGGGCGCGGCTCAGAGCCTCGTCCAACTCTGGGTCCTCGATCTGTCCGTGAATCTGGCGACCGCCGAGTATGAGGGTGAGTTCGGTGACCGAGTTGACGGGACCGGCAGCCTGCATCTCGAAGGTCGGGCGCGGGAAATGGTCTCGCCCACCGTCCTCAATTCCTCGTCTGGATTCGAAGCCCGCGATCGCGAAGAACGTCAGTTCGAAGAGCAAGTTTCGCTGCGCCTCGCCTGGGGCGGCGAGGTCGAAATCGACCAGTTTGGAGTCGTTCAAGATGCGTGCCAGCGTGGCCGCCACGCGGATCGCTTGCTCTCGGCCGAGGCGCTCGAAGGCGGCTGCGTCATCGATAATCGGCATGGTACCTCCTGTAACGTTTGTCAGGCGCGCTCAAGGGTCCCATGTCCAAGGATGAAGGGGATGCCAAAGCACCACAGCACGAGCGCGTCGTAGGCGTCGAGGTCGACGGCCGTTGGAATCGGCCCGGCGTGGTGGCCCCGGACCTCGACCACTTTGCCGGGCAGGTCCAGGAATCGGGTCTGGGCCATGTTGGCGCGCAGGGTTGTGTCGTCGGCACTTGTCGGGACCCCGGTGTGGAGCCCGAAACCGGGTGCGGGTGAGCCGTCGAAATAGAAGTCCGGGCTGGTTTCGAACAGGCGGACACCGCCGTCTTCGCGGATTGTGAAGCCGCCGCGTAGAACATGCGGAGGGCCGGGGATGAAGGTGCCTTGGGCGATGATCATGGGATGGCTCCTGGTTGATAGGACCACCCCGCTGGGAGGGGGTGGCCAACGGCGGGATCAGTTATACGTCGTGTTGGTGATCTTGCTCGCCTGGGGCAAGGTTCGTACAGCAGACATCGCCCCGCCTTGCTGCAGCATGCCGTTGCCGAAGATGTCGTTGGCGATACCTAGGCCAAGGGGCACTCCGCCGATGGGAAGCGGATCACCGGCACCACGCGGTGCGGTCCAGACGTGGGAATAGCTCACCTGCGCCGGATCTTTGTAGGTGTCGTAACCGTCGGAGTCCGGGCCATTTCCGGCATCGGCGTAGTCGAAGGCGTCGAAGCGCCAGTGCACGCCCAGCCAGATGCGGCTGAACGCATTCTCCCAGATCGCATGCCAGAGCGAGGGAAATTTACGCTTGACATAGGTCCGAACGAGGCCCGGCTGATCCTCGATCTTCTTGGACGGTTCGTGCGGCTGATGCAGATCACGGCTGATCCCATTCATCTCTTCGGACACGAAGCTGAAGGCAATATTGTCGGGGACGTTCGGACCACTGACAGTTGCCTCGCCGTAGTAGAGGCGCACCATCTGGAAGCAGGCCGCGCCGAACGTCGCATGGCCCGAGGGATAGGCCGGAAACGGCGGCTTGAAGCTGAGCCTGTTGGCGTTCGTCTCGGGCGCGCCCAAGGTAAGCCAGAACGGATCGGCCGGTGCCGCGACTTGGGGGCTGCCAGCACCACCCCCGTCGGCACTGGGATCGTGCTGGCGGACGCCGGACAGCGGGCGCCAGAGATCGTGGCGGTATTTCTCGGTCCACGCGAACTTGCCCGCATCGGCCATCGCGACATTGGCAAGCGCGAAAAGCCGAACGAATTCTTTGCTCCGGTCGAGTTCGGTGTTCGCCGGGTTGCTCTTTGCCCAGGCGATCTTACGCAGGATCTGGTTGTAGAGGCGTGGCGGCGTGCCGATCAAGTTCGCACCGTCGTATGCCCAATAATAGGCGGCGACGGTTTGGTCCGCAGTCCGCGCGGTGCCATTCAGCGACGCCGCGCCACCGACTCGGTGCACTTCCTTCAGTGCGGCGTCGTATTCGGGATTCGGCGGCTGCGGCCAACCCGCGATCCGGTGGCCTTCCGGATCAGTTACCGCGAAGGATTCCACTGTCGTGCCATAGAAGGGTCCGTGATAAACGTGCTGCGTTCTTTTTCCTTTGGTCGAATCGTTGGGGTCGATATCCGTCAGGCGGACGGGGTTCAGCGGCTCGTCGTCGAAGTGGTAGCGGCCTCCCTTAGGCTTGTAGTTCCCCTGATCGGCCCCCGGCTCATTCGGCAACACTGCGAGCGCGGAGTGGACCTTCTCAGCGATTTCCACTCCGTAGCGATATGACCTGAAATTGGTGTCGGTGGGCTCGCCGTAGCCGTTCCTTAGCTCTCGCAGTGCGGTCCTCAGAGTCCCGCTCGCCTCGTTTGAGATGTCGCCCGGAGCGCCGTAGAGCCGCTCGAGCATCGTGATCGCTGCGCCGGTCAGCGCCGCATTGGCGGTCATAAGGTCTGCCACGAGGCCGGGAGGCAGCGCCGGGCGATTTGCGGCGGCCAGCCACATCGAGGGGTTCGCGGAGTCGTTCAGGACGCCGAAGAAGGCGTCGTGCATGGCAAGATGCAGAAGCCCCAAAGCGCGTGAGCTCATCGTCGGCCCGCCCTGCGGTCCACCCAACGAATGGGTGATCCGGTTCATCTGCAGCCCGGCATGGTTCCAGTACAGGACCGGAAAGGCGTTGAGCCCCGAGGGTTCGTCGATATCGGGTAGAACAAGCATTGGTTCCTCCATTGGTGGGTAGTCAGTTGCGCAAGTGGACTTGGAAGTATTCTGGTGCCCCCGCCTTCTCAGCCGGCCCTAACCCACGGCCGCCCTTCGGCCGCAAAATGCCCGTTAAGCGCACCCTCGGCGTTGGGCGCAGGATGCGGGATGTCGTGGAGTACGGTTTGGCCATCGACGGAGCCCCGGCTGTGCGCGTGTCGGCCGAAAGCGGAAAGGCACAGTCTTGTGCCGTCCTTGCGCAGCTGGGCCATTCCGTCTGCCGGAAAGAAGCGACCGGGGACCGAAAGGCCCTCCGGCAGATGACGCAGCATGAGAAATTGCGGTGCGTCGGCGCGGTCCTCGGCAAGGATCGCTACGATCGAGTTTTGCTCGCTCAGGTCATCTGGCGCCGATATCGCGTCGCCTTCGACCGGGATCGCCGTATCCGAGATGATCAGATAGACACCGCCCGGGCCGCTGCGGGCGGCGATGAGCCATTCCTGCACGGGCGGGTTGGACTGGTACGGAGTGTCATATGGCCCGATACGCAGGGCGTTGAACATCGCGGTCCGAAATGTCTCGGCAATCATCGGCAGCCTCTTCTGTTGCTGCCGGTACTCTGCGCGTCGCCCGTGAGCGCAGGATCAAGTCACCGTAAATTCAACGTAAAAATTTCGGTAAATCCTCGCTGTCGCGGTGTGTTGGACGAAGAGAGCCGCAGTGCGACGCATTTTGCAAAAATCAGTCGAGACATTCGACAAGCGTCAGGATGCGGCCGCAGCCTCCGGGAAATCGTCCAGAAGCATGAGGCGCGCAGGATCGCTCTTGTCGAAATGCTCAACAATATCAGCGAAGACGCGACTGTGCGCGGTGATGGCCTGAACGGCAAAGTCCTCGACCTTTTTTGCATTCTGGAACAGATGCGGGATCAGCCGTCGCGCCAGCGTCCAAGATGCGATATTGTCGGTCATGTAGTGCACCCCGGCGAAAACGCGACGGTCGCCCCAATCGACCATGTATTTCTGGATCGCCCTAATCCTAGCAACATCGAGTTGCGCACCTTCGTCCAGCAAGGCATCGTAGACACGGCAACCGCCAAGGATACCCTGGATACAATGCCCGCTCAGCAGTGACGGGTGTACGCCGGTATGCGTGACAAAGAAGCCGCCTGCTACTACCCATCGAAAACCATCGACACCCAGGCCCGTTGCGGCGGTCCAAGGGCGCGGCCTTTGAAAATGCTGCTTGACGTCCCAGATGGCTGGCTGCCTCGCCTGGACTCCGGCCCAGAATAGCGTCTCGAACCGTTTGATATCGTAACCCGGGTCATAGACCTGATAATTCGAACCGATGTTGTTGCTGGAGAGAAAGTCGAAGCTCGGCCTCTCCCCATCGGGAAAGGGAGGGTATAGAAACCTCTCGTCAAGAATGAGTGCGTCCTCGATCTTGTAATGCCATTCGTGAGTTCTCGGGATGCCGTCGTTCGGCACAGAAACATTGGGCGCCTCTTCAAGGATACCCAATGTGTTGCCGCCGCCGTGGTAGAGTCGCACCGCGTGATCCAGTTCCGCCTTCGTCGCGGCCTTCATTGTCGCACCGGCGGCTCCGACCCATTGGCCGCCTTGCCACACTGGCCAAATATTGCTCGCAACGTCGTCCAGCCAATTCTGCAGGAGCGTCCGGTATGCGGCGTCCTGACCGTTCGGCCAGGCTTTCATCGGTGTAAACAGACCGGTAAGCCGAGATTGATAGTCCTGGTGCAAGACACCGAACGGGGCGAGTTCCAACGTGAATGCTCCTCTTTCAAGCGAGACCGAGCTGGACCGCGGCCTCTACAACCGCTGCCCGGTGCGCCGGGTTGACAATGGGGTAGTCTTGCGATCTCAGAAGCCCCAGGGACAGGTTCGGTTCGCGTCCGACGAGCAGGTCCAGCTTCGAGCGTCCCTCCTTTATCCGACCTGCCCGTACATAAGCCGTCATCAGATCCACAACGGTTGGCCGGAACATAATAGCGTCGAGCGAAGTCTCGCCTGCGCGGATGGCTCCATCTGTGTCCCCAGCCATCAGTCTCGCGAACAACTCTGTGCTTTGTGTCAGAGGTTGCAATACCGTTCCTCGACTGAGAAACACGGCCTTCGACGCCGCGCGCACAGCGTCGGCGTAGCGTCCACAGTACACCAGCGATATGGCATGAAAGTTCCAGCAAGAGCCACTGTTCGGCAGCAGCCTTACCGCCTCACGCGTCATCGACGCGTTTCGCGCGAGGTCTCTTAGCAGGTAGCCATGACAGTGTCCCGCAAGCGCCTGACAAAGCCCGTTCTCTGGTGACAACCGAAGGGAAGTTCGAAAGCTTTCCATGACTTCGTCAAGGTCTGGCGCGGTCAACTTTTCCCGTTCACCGTGCAGCAACAGGTGTGCGAAACCGAGAATTGCGTGGTACACACCCTTCTCATTGGCTGCGATTGCCGCCTCGCTGCACTTGACAATCTCCGGTAGCGGCACCGATCCGGGCACCAATATCCCCATCAGCGCCTGGCATCCGTTCGCATGCGCGCTCCAGCGCGCGCCGCCGAGGCTTTTTGCCTCCGTCCGAGCGGCGAAGTCCTGGAGCATTTGCACAATCTCGACTTCAACGGCACGCAGGTCATACCATCGTTTTGGCTCAATCTCGCGACGAACCTGCCATTTGAGCGTGCCAAAGCCGTCGGTGACAGAAACTGACAGGATCCCGCCCGGGCCGATGCGAAGCGCGCGTGTGCGCACGACCATGTCGGTTGCCCGCGGCGGTCGCGTGTCCATGTCGCCCCGGCTCCTGATCACCGCACGAAGGCCTATGACCGAGAAGGCCTCCATTATTCCTTCACACACGAGTTCACATATCCCTGCGAGGCCTGCCTCCCCGATAGCGTAAGCCGGCAGTTCGAAATACCATTGCCTGTCGGGCTGAGCCGGCACCTCCATCAAACCCCACCGTAAGTCACGCTCAGAGAATTCCTGGCGGCTTTGACGCAACCAGTCGCTGAAACCTTCTTCTCGCAGATCAAGGCCGCGCAAAATTTCGCCTTTTGCACCATACACGGCATGATCAAAATCGACGAGGTTTGCTTCCAGCCAAACCCACGTACGGTCCGTGGCCAACACTTCCAGTTCGTTGTTGAAGAGGGCGCGCAAGGTCGTCAACGATTGCCGCAGGCTTGCGGCAGCCTGGGCCGGGCCGCGATCACTCCATAGCTTGTCCTGTAGCCAAGTACGGGTCTGACGATGATTTCGCGTAAGTGCAAGAATCGCGATGAGTGCGCAGTCCTTGCGACCTGGTGGCCTAATCGAACGTCCGTTTCGATCGATAAGATCGAACGCGCCGAGAACTTTTACTGAAAATGGCTTCGACGATCGCATAAAGAACTCGTCGGCTTGAGGTTCAGCGGGCTCAATCGAAAAGTGACGCCCTTGTTGTGATTTTGGAGTATGACACAACCATTGCAGGTATCATTGGCGAAATGCGGACATTTATCAAGCCGGACTAATAGAAAAACCAGTGCGGATCGCGGCACCCGTGGCTTCGCGCCGTTTTGTGAATGTACACTGGGCTCGTTGAAAAGGGGATATCACTATTGCCCATTTTGGGTCCACCGTGAGGTCGATGGCCGGTCGGCAGCTTCAGAATATCCGAGTCAAGATCGAATGGTCCGCTGTTGGCGCCAATTCCGTCGTCAGGATATACCGCAACAAGCCGGGTCGTTTTCCGCCTATGTTTTCCGTCTCTTTTGGGCTTGAGCGGACTCGACCGTCGGCCAAGGTTTTCGTACCGGGTTTGAACTACTATCGTTCATTCGGCGAATCTAGGCGGGCTGGCCAGCGACTACAGTAGTAGCGGCTGGAACACCAAGCAATTTTCAGCGTTGTTTTTTTTGGTTGGCTAAACGGAATGGCAAAGAGCAAATTTGAGCGCAGTAAGCCGCAAGTCAGCATTGGCACGACTGGCCACGTAGACCATGACAAGACGTCGCTGACGGCAGCGATCACGAGGTATTTCAGCGAGTTCAAGGCATATGTCGTCGGGGTCTTCGATGTTTCGATCCACGCCTCCGCGAGGGAGGCGACCTGACCAATTAGTATCCGATGCTAATTTATATTGGTTTCGATCCACGCCTCCGCGAGGGAGGCGACCACGGCTCTGACGGGACTGATCGGGCAGGACTGGTTTCGATCCACGCCTCCGCGAGGGAGGCGACATCGCTTTTCTCCAACGGCCTTTAACTGTCCAAGTTTCGATCCACGCCTCCGCGAGGGAGGCGACAGAACGCGATAGCAAGATCACTCCAGTTGCCGAAGTTTCGATCCACGCCTCCGCGAGGGAGGCGACACCTCCCGGCGTTCCATTGCCTGCCCCCACTGCAGTTTCGATCCACGCCTCCGCGAGGGAGGCGACGTTGTCGCAAGCGTCTTGCAACGCTGCGTGGATCGTTTCGATCCACGCCTCCGCGAGGGAGGCGACGGCTATGCAAAGCGTATTGCATGGGGATAACTCCGTTTCGATCCACGCCTCCGCGAGGGAGGCGACTTTCTACTCGCATTTCGACCTTGCCGGATGCGTCGTTTCGATCCACGCCTCCGCGAGGGAGGCGACTACCCTAGGCAAGTTTGCGGCCGGGGGGCGACGGTTTCGATCCACGCCTCCGCGAGGGAGGCGACTGCGCAGGGTTTGCGCACGCTGACCAATGAAATCGTTTCGATCCACGCCTCCGCGAGGGAGGCGACGACGCTCGATTATTTAATTGATCTTTTTACGCCTGTTTCGATCCACGCCTCCGCGAGGGAGGCGACCTCGGCAGCGTCAATATCTCGAATGCCATCATCGGTTTCGATCCACGCCTCCGCGAGGGAGGCGACGGGTGCATCGTGGGAGCCAGAACCTTCCGCTTGGTGTTTCGATCCACGCCTCCGCGAGGGAGGCGACTTCTTCCGGCAATCCCGTCGATGGGACCGAGGGCGTTTCGATCCACGCCTCCGCGAGGGAGGCGACCAGACCATTGAGCTGAGCAGCCCAACCCTTGAAGTTTCGATCCACGCCTCCGCGAGGGAGGCGACCTCGACCGGGGCATTCATAGCGAACATTTCAAAAGTTTCGATCCACGCCTCCGCGAGGGAGGCGACGAAGCGCATAGTGCAACACAATCGTGGGATAATAGTTTCGATCCACGCCTCCGCGAGGGAGGCGACTTCGCGATCAGCCATCAGTTCGCCCCCCGCACAGTTTCGATCCACGCCTCCGCGAGGGAGGCGACTGGACCTCGTCCATGACGTAGCCCTGACCAACGATGTTTCGATCCACGCCTCCGCGAGGGAGGCGACGCTCGTCCGACCTTCCGATCGTCAAGCAGGGGCGTTTCGATCCACGCCTCCGCGAGGGAGGCGACCGGCCCTGTTCGACGAATGGACCAACCTGGTCAAGTTTCGATCCACGCCTCCGCGAGGGAGGCGACCTATCCTTTGCGCCATGGACGATGCTTTTGTTTCTGTTTCGATCCACGCCTCCGCGAGGGAGGCGACTGGCGCTGGCGACCTTGCGCAGAGCCGCATTCACGTTTCGATCCACGCCTCCGCGAGGGAGGCGACGAGCAAGGCTACCAGCTTTCGATGGTTCGAAACATGTTTCGATCCACGCCTCCGCGAGGGAGGCGACTAGGCTGCAGCGCGCGCCGTGGCTACGCGCTTGCGTTTCGATCCACGCCTCCGCGAGGGAGGCGACGGCCGACCAGGTGCCGAAATGGCAGGACGTGATCGTTTCGATCCACGCCTCCGCGAGGGAGGCGACGGTCGTATTCGAGTGTGCCGTAGGCGTGATTGATTGTTTCGATCCACGCCTCCGCGAGGGAGGCGACAATTCCTTTTAACAGATTTTTCATGATCATTTCGGTTTCGATCCACGCCTCCGCGAGGGAGGCGACTGTCTTGTTGTAAAGCACGGATTTTGCTCGGCTGCAAAGTCCACCATTGCGAACCGCCCGCGTGATGGGTGTAAAGACATGGAAGCGCACACGTCAACATGGAAATTATTCACGATTTCAAAGAACAGGTGCCGGTGCGAACCCACCGGGTTTCTGCAGCACGCTTGTGGTTCGCACCAGAATTTTGGTCGCGCGGCGTAAGGCGAAGTGACGGGCTCAGATGATAAGAGGGCCGTTGAGGTCGGTTGCGGGTTTTGCACCCACATGTTCCACCCGTCGCTGCCAGTTGGCGCCGAGATAGTAGTAACGCAGGCTATCGACGTCCGGGTTGATGATGCTTTCCAGCCGGGCTTTCAGCTTCACCCATTGTGCCGGATCAACCTCGATTTCAAACACCGAAAACTGCACGCGCTGGCCGTGGTCGCGGCAGGCCTTGGCGACGGCGCGCAGACGGGCCGGCCCCCTGCCTTCAAGCGTGCGCACATCGTAAGTCACGAGAACCAGCATGGCCTTGCCTTAATTCCAGAACCAGGGTGGGTAGGCGTCCAGATCACCGCGCAGGTGCCGGGCGAGCATCTGCGCCTGCAGATAGGGAACAAGGCCAAGCGGCACTTTTTCTTCCAGAAAAGGATGAATGCGCTCTTCCCGCTTGCGTTCCTGCCAGGCCGTCAGCACTGTTTTGCGTGCCTCATCGTTCATAAGCACGGCGCCACCCTCCTGCCTGTCGAAATCTCGGGCACGCAGTTGGCGGCGATTGATCAGCGACAGAGCCAGCCGGTCGGCGAGGACGGGCCGAAGCTCCTCCATCAGGTCGAGCGCAAGGCTCGGGCGGCCCGGCCTGTCGCGGTGCAGAAACCCGGCCGAGGGGTCGAGCCCCACACTTTCCAGCGCCGAGCGGCAATCATGTGTCAGAAGCGTATAGAGAAACGACAGAAGCGCATTGACCGGATCGAGTGGCGGACGCCGGGAACGCGTCGTCCAGCGCATTTCGGCATCCGGCGAGCGGATCAGCGTATCAAATACCGAGAAATAGAGGTTGGCCGCCTCCCCTTCCGAGCCGCGCAGCTGATCGAGAGTATCGTCGGACAGTTCGACGCGGCGCAGAATACGCGCTAGCCTTTCGGTCACGCCCTCGACATTGGCGCGGTCCTGCGGGGTATAGTCCTGTGAATAGTCGCGCAGCGAGCGCATCAATACGGCCCGCTGGTTGGCGATCTTGCCGACGAGGAAGGACCGCACCACCTCCTCCGGCTGGTCGCAGATGCGATATTGCGTCCGCCGCAGCAGAATATTGCCACTGACGGGGCCTTCCAGCCGCGCCTGAAACCGTCCATTGCGGTCCAGAAAGGTGAGCGTGATGCCGGCTGCGGCCAGCGCGCCCATCAGAGGTGGCGAAACATGGATGGGACCGAAGGTGACGACAGCAGACAGCATGTGCAACGGAACGCGGCGGCGCTCTGCGCCCTCTATCTCCGCCACGAGGTTCTCGCCGTCCTTGCGCAGTGCAGCACCTTCGGTGGTGACGTAAACGGTATTCAGCAGTTTCTTCATCAGGGACCTTCCGACGTCAGACTGCGCTCCACCATGCGCGCCCGCCAGGCCCGCACGGGGCGCGCCACAGTATCTGGTCGGCAAAGCTCAACAAGCGAACAGGCGCGGCATCGCTCGCGTCGCGTGGTGGGCGTCGGGGTGTGGCCAAAACGGAACACCTCGGCCAGCGCCTGCACGGTCTCTTCCGTCAGGCGGCGCAATTCCGCATCGAAAGGCACCACAATGCGCCGTTTGGTTTCCGCATAAAACAGCGCGCCCTCCAGCACGGGCCGCCCGGTCATCTCCTCAAGACACAGCGCCTGCGCACATAACTGTACTTCGTCCGCCCGATGCAGCTTTGGCTTTCCACGCTTGTATTCCAGGGGATAGGCCGTCTCGGCCGCGCCATCGGCCAGAAACTCCACAACATCGGCAATGCCGGAGAGGTTGAGCCGGGTGCAGGCAACGGGCAGCGCCATCACCCGGCGCACGCCGCGCACCTTGCGCTTGCCGCCCTTATCGGCCACCGCATGCAGCACATTGCCCTCGGCGGTAAAACGGTTGTCGGCCCAGGCACGCTCAATGTGGATTAGTGCCGCCTGCCTGAGACAATAGACGGCATGCTGCAGGGCAGAAAGCGGGATAGGCTCCCGCTCCTCCAAGGTTTCCATGCCGCCCACGCCGGTCATTGGGTCAAAGCTTTTCGATGATTTCGACACCCGGGGGAAGGTTTTCCCGGTCGATGGCGACGATGTAGTCGGAAAAGGCTCTTGCTGGCGGGAGGTTGTCGAGGCGGCTGTCAATGGTGCGGAACCCACCATCGACGTTGCGCCCGATGTGAACACGGTCGAACAGCGCATGGGCCGGCGCATTACCAAGCGCGTTCTCATGCTTGAAAACGATCAGCTTGCGAGTGGCCATCTCGCCGCGCGCCGCCGACCTGTCATGCTCGAACATGGTACCGAGTGCCTCGAACAACAGGTCCAGATCACCCTCGGAAAAGCCGGTACGCTCGGCAAACTTGGCGGAGATGAAGCCATGCGCGACATAGAGACCGTAAGGCACGATATGCTTGCGACCCATGGTACGGTTGTCGGTGCGGTCGCTGGAATCGTCGCCTTCAGCCTTCTGCTTCTTTTCCGCCTCATTGGTCCCAGCCATGCGGGTGATGGAGATTTCGAGCGGCATGATCGGCTCCACCGAGCGGGCAAAACTCATCTGCACCGGCCCTTTCACCTGCCCGCAATTGACGCCGGTGGACATAACCGCGCCGAAGGTGCGCACATCGAAGAAGTTCTTGCACATGAAAGCCGTCAATTGCTTGGCCTCGGCATCATCCTTCGGGTTCAGCTTGGCATCCTTGCCCACTTTGGCATCGTCTGGGCGTAGCGCCTTGTAAGCCTTGCGGTGCTGGTCGTTGAGGATCGCCCCCTCCTCGACATAAATGTGAAAACCATCTTCGCCATGATGGGCGAGATCCACATAGTTGCGGACCTTGCGTTTCAGACTCACATCCGTCACCAGACCGCGATTGGTTTCCGGGTCCAGCCGCGGCAGGTTGCCGGCATCGGGGTCGCCATTGGGATTGCCGTTGATGACCTCGAAAATCAGGGCAAAATCATAGCGGTTGGTAATCGTGGTCATGCTGCGTCCCCCTCGGATGCCGTTTCGGTTGTCTTCTTGAAAAATTCATTGCGCTGGTGGTAGTAGCCGAGGCCGAACAGAGCCTGCTCCTCTGCCGCAAGCGATGCGGGGAACGGATCGTTGCCCGGCTCCATCATCTCCATGATTGCGGAGATGTGCTTGTCGAGAACCACTTTGTAGCCCGGCTTCTGCTTGCTAACTTTCGACAAATGGTTGACCGAACCGCTGTCAAGCGCCCGAAACACCTTCCGCGGCTGCGCCGAGGCCGAACCGTAGAACTTGTCCTTGATCGTGGCGTTGACCTTGCTTCCGAGTGCGGCCGTCTGGATCTGCTCATAGACTGCAAAAAGCCGCCCAAGCAGATAGCCTTTGTTTTTGTTTTCCGGGTCGAGTGCCACCGGTGCCTCCCTTTTGAAATTTCGGATTAAGACTGCTTTCAGAATGCCGGCCCTCAGCGCGTTGATGTCGCCGTCGGCACGGATGCGCGTCAGGACCGAAGACATCAAAGTCAGCGGAAAAGCACCTCCAGCAAGGATTGCTCGCATCCACTCGCCAGCCAGATTGGGCGTGACGTTTTCCCGCTTGCCCAGTACCGCCGTTTCCTGGAGGTAACGCCAGAGCGGCGGCGTACCGCCGCGTGGTGGCGGCTCAATGCGCATATCCCCGACAAACTTCTGATAGTTTTCGGTCAGTTGGCTGAAATCATCTTCGAAATAGAACCTGACGGACAGGCGCGCGGCATTGGGCGCCAGACCGAGCACGTAGAAACGAACACCCTTTGCCAGTTCCGGTTCAAAATCGCCAAGTGGCAGGCCCTGCCGGATTTTCTCCAGCGTTACGCCGATCTTGCGCGTCGAAACTTTTTCCTCGGCCTTCATGTCCTCACCGGCGACAGCGTCCGCCTCGAAAAGAAAGCCGAAAATCGCCTCCGCCAGATTTGCCTTCTCCATATCCTGCGCATCCGCCCAGAACACGGTGGAGGCATCGGCGATCTGGATGCGGTGGCCGCTGTCGCGCTCCAGAAAACGGTTGAGTGCCGTTGTATAGGCAAAGGCGGCTGCTTCCGAGACGGGCGCATTGTCGCCCTGCTCGTGACCGTAAGAGGTGAAAGCGTCGAGGTTGAAGGAAACGAGGGCAGCACCGGAAGACTGCGCCCCCCAGACACCCTTGATGGAAGGGTGAAGCCGTGCTACAGGCCCCGCCTCGCCCGTCACCAGGCAGATCTCGGCCTGCGCATCGGCACCACCGGACACGCGGCCCCACAGGGCTTTGGCCGCCGGGCGGTCATGCAGGAAAACATGGCGCAGTCTTTCGCTTTCCAGCGCGAAAACCACGTTCTGGTCTTTGATCTCCTCATGCCAGCGCGGCGCTTCGAACTGCTCCGGCCGCCAGTTCTGGAGAAACTGGGCCAAAGCACGAAGGCCAGCATCCTCAGCATCCGCAATGGCCTCGATATGCTTTTTCACGAAGGCAGCATGTTCCTCCGCCGTGCGTTTTCCCTCGGCTGCCGTCACACCCAGCACGTAGGAGGTCTTGTCCCAGAGGAAATTAGGGGCGATGCCCGCCGTGCGCTTGATGGGTTGCGGCACGAGCATGGGCCGTGGCCTTGCCTTCTTCCCCTCCCCGTCGCGCCAATCGATCACCTGCGCCACGCTTCCATCATCGTTCAGCGAAATGACGAAGCCGATTTTTTCCGAGGAATAACCGAACGGCGGCGCGCCCGGCAAACGCTCATAGGCCCTGGCCAGCGAAGCGAGAATCGTCATCGGCGCGCCTCCGCGGAGTTGGGATGCGGCACACGCACCACGCCACTTTCCATGGCGGCACGGAAGAACAGCGAGGGACGCCCCTTGGCCTGATGATCGATATCGAACAGCATGAAGCCGAGATCCCGGCTTTCCTCGATGGCGGGCGGAAGATCGGCATCCGATGCCAGAAGCTCGAAATGCGCGGCAAATTCGCGGGTGCCGAGGCAGGGCTGGTGAAAGCATTGGCCGCGGCTAGCGCGCCGGTTGAATGTGTCGAGATGCTTGCCCTCGTTATCCTCCGCACCGGCCCTGTCCGTCATCTCGAAATGCGCCTCGATCACATAGGCCGGACGCACCAGCACCAGCGAGGCCCGCTGCTGCCGATCCTCATCCACCAGCAGGTTCAGGCCCTCCAGATCGCCCCGCTTCATCGCGGACTTGATCTTGCCGGCCGGCGCCTTATGCCCCACCTCGTTGCGGCGGATCGACTGGAAGCGGATCGGCTCCAGCACATGGATGGCATCGACAATCCAGCGGATGGCCGGCTTCCAGTGCACGGCCTCCAGAATGCCGCGCGCCGCCGATGGCGTCATCACGTCGTAGGAAACGCGCTCCACCTTCATTTCAGGCCGCGTGAAACAGGCATAGTCGCCCGAGACTTTGAGACGAATTCCGTAGGTCATGCTCAATCCTTGACTTCTGTCTAAATTCAGCATAATTCAATTTTATTGAAAGGCAAGCCCATCGTGAGAAAACGGCTATCCACCACCAGCTAGGAACCTGTTATGAAGCGCCGCCGCTATGCATTGAGGATTAAGATCGGCCCTCTTAAAGTCGAACTCGATCTTGAACCCATATAGCGTCAGGTCGCCCATCTTCGGGCGTGGATAGAAACTGTCTAAACTCAGCATGCTCGCTCATGCATTCGGTGGCGGTAATTCTCTGTGCATTGCCGCCACCACAACAATCAAATCATCAAATCCTCCGTAGCCAGATAGTCCGCATCCTCCCAGATCAGCCCCAGCTGCGGATCGTAAAGGCTATTCTTTCGCAGCACGGCGAACTGATCGCCCCGCAGATGCGGCGCAATGAACGCTACATGGCCGCAGTCACGAAGCCGCTCGCGGGCCTTGGGCGGCACCTGAACGGTAAAGGCCTGAAGCTTGCGCGCCAGCAGGCCGCTCGGCACGTCCGGATAGGAGAGCTTCTCAACCCACGCCTTTGCATCATCCTCGACGGCGATGATGACGGGCGCCAGCCCGCTTTCGATCATGCGGAAATCCTCGCCGACCTTGCGGTAGGCAAAATCGGTTCCGCCCGGCGCCAGGTTGAAGCAGCCGAGAATATCTTTGGCGTCCAGCCCTTGCTTGCCGACCCGCCAGTAAACCTCTCCGAAATAATCCGCGATCGCCGTAGGCGCCGTCAGATCCGGGTGCTTGTCGATGATCCGCTTCATGTCGCCGATCAGGCCGGCGATTTCGTGCGGCGGCTTGTGATCCGCCGGGGTGAACACCGTCACAACGCTCTCATCCAGCGCACGTTTGCCTTCCCGGTTGACGCGGCCCGCCGCCTGGATGATCTGGTCGAGCCCCGCTTCCGCCCGCAGAGCGGCAGGAAAATCCACATCCACCCCTGCCTCGATCAGGCTGGTAGCAATCAACCTGCATGGCGCCCCGCCGTCCAGCCGCTTGCGCACATCGGCCAGAATGCGGCGGCGATCGACGGCATATTGCCGTGTCGTCAGATGAATCAGCCCATCGAAATGCGCGGCCTTCGCCTCCTTATAGATGTCAAGCGCATGGCGGCGACTGTTGACGATCACCAGCATCTGCGGACGCTCGCGCAAGGCATCCATCAGCGCCGTATTGTCCAGCACGCCCGCGTGGCGAATACGAGTGCGGCCAAGCTGGCGGGCAAGCCCTTCCGGATCCGGCGCCAGCTCCCGGCCTGCATCAAGCGGCAGGCCCAAGGGAAATTCCTCCCGCCGCCCAAGCGCGGGCTGTGTCGCCGTACACAGAACAACGGTGCAGCCGTAGCGCTCCACCAGCTCCTCAAGTGCGCGCATAACGGGAAGCAGCAGGTTGCGCGGCAGGGTCTGTGCCTCGTCCAGTACAATGATGGAATGGGCGATATTGTGCAGCTTGCGCGACCGCGAAGGACGCGCCGAAAACAGGCTCTCGAACAACTGAACATTGGTGGTGACGATGACCGGTGCTGCCCAATCCTCCATCGCCAGCTTCAGCTTGTCACGCCTCTCCCGCGCATCGAATTTCTCCTCGTCGATGTTGGAATGGTGCTCCAGCACATTTTCCTCGCCAAGGACCTCTCGGAAAATGGCAGAGGTCTGATCGATGATGGAAGTAAAAGGAATGGCATAGATAATGCGCCCGTGGCCGTGGATCTTTGCATGGTTCAGCGCAAACCCCAGCGAGGCAAGCGTCTTGCCGCCGCCGGTCGGTACGGTCAGCGTGAAAAACCCTGGCCTTTTCACAGCCCCGGCCCGTACATGGGCAAGGATTTCGGTCCGCAAGGCATTGAGTGCCCGTGACTTTTCCGAGGCCACGGGCCTGGCTCCGATCCGGGCCATATACGCATCGAACCGGCCGCAGAACTCGTCCAGCAGACCGTTCAACTGTGGCCATTCGCGATCAGCGTCCCGCTGCCCCAGCGATACATAGAACTGTTCAGTGTCCTTGAAATCCGCATCGACGAGACACGAGAAGATCAACCGGCCCACGAAGGAAAGAGTGAAGGCGTACCGCTGCAAATCCTTTCCGTGAGGCTTTGGCAACTCTCTTGCAAGCCCCTCAATCCGCGCGGCAATATCCGCCCCCAATTCGCTTTGCCAGGCAGGATCTACCCTCAACGTCTTTTTCATCCGGGTCTCGAAAGACCCGTTCGTCTCATTCAGCCGGTCCGGCAAACCGGCATGATGACCCAGAATGGCATAGGCGATGATCTCAGCCATCGCCTTATCCTTTCCCTTGGCAAGGCTGCACAGAACCTGCGCGCCAGCTGTCGAGTGGTCGACAGAATCTCCCCGACCGGCAATATAGGCCTGGAATGCCGGATCGTACTTGCCGAGGTCATGAAACAGGCCGGCGAGAAAAGCAGCCTGTTCCAACCCAATCTTTGGTGCGAACTTTCCCGCCAGTTCGGCCACGGCAAGCAGATGAACGACAAGCAATTGCCAATCATCGCGGATGCCATCACCTTCTCCACTGTGAGCGTAAAATCCCATGCGTTCCCAAAGCCCTACGCTGATGACGCATTCTCTGTCGGTCAGTCATCACAACCACTTTGAATTGAGTATCAAACATTTATTCTACCGATGCAAAGGCAAAAGCATGGGAACCGTAGCGCCAAAAGAGTAATCCACATGTGCATTTTGTGGACATTTAATGGCCATAACCGCACTGCATGTCGAATCTGTAAAACAACTGATAATGTTGCATTATCGGACGTAATGCTCATTATAGAGAAATGGCGCAAATCATCGAGAAAAACACCGAAAATCACACTAATACGGCATCTTGCTGAATTCGACGCGTGCATCCATTGAACTGGAGATCGATGGTGCGACGGTTCGTATTGCATCCGGGGCTGACGCTCAGACGATTGCGGCCGTTGTCCAGGCCCTGAAGGCATCATCGTGATCGGTCCGTCCGGCGCAGTAAAAGTCATGATCGCCACCAAGCCTGTCGACTTCCGCAAAGGTGCGGAAGGGTTGGCCGCATTGGTGAAGGCCGAGATGGGTGCCGATCCGTTCTCCGGCACGATCTATGTGTTCCGGGCCAAGCGAACCGACCGCATCAAACTGATCTTCTGGGATGGCAGCGGCGTATGCCTGGTCGCCAAGCGGCTTGAGGATGGCGAGTTTCATTGGCCCCGGATGCAGGCCCGGATGCAGGATGGTGCGATGCACCTGACGGCCGCCCAGTTCTCGGCTCTGTTCGAGGGACTGGACTGGAAGCGAGTGCATGCGACAGGCCAGGCACGCGTTCCGGAAAAGGCCGGATAACGACCGCGACCAATTGAATCAGCCGCATTCGGCGTCTCGTTTTGGAGAGCAAAATATGTTGTTCTTCCGGCATGACAATGACGGCGAACGAGCTTCCCGATGACCTGAACGCGCTGAAGGCGATGGTGCTTTCGCGCGACGCCGAGTGTGCCCGCCTGCTGCAGATCATCAAGGAATTGCAACGCCACCGTTTCGGCCGCCGGGCCGAAACGCTTCCCGAGGATCAGCTACTTCTGGGTTTGGAAGAAGCCGAACAGGTCGAGGCGGCTGGCCTGGAAGAGAGCGAGCAGGCGTCATCCGATCTACGCCGGGCGCGGGTCGCCAAGCGGCGCACCAACCGGGGTTCGCTTCCAGCTCATCTTCCACGCATTGAGATGATCGTCGATATCGACGATCATGCCTGCCCGTGCTGCCGGAATGATCTGCACCGGATCGGTGAGGACGTCAGCGAGAAGCTCGACCTCGTTCCCGCCCAGTTCCGTGTGCTGGTCGTGCGCCGCCCGAAGTATGCCTGCCGGGCTTGCGAGGAGGTCGTCGTTCAGGCTCCGGCTCCCGCCAGACTCATCGAAGGGGGCATTCCGACGGAGGCAACCGTCGCTCAGGTTCTCGTCTCCAAATATGCAGATCACCTGCCGTTGTACCGACAGGCGCAAATCTACAAGCGGCAGGGGATCGACCTCGACCGCTCGACGCTTGCCGATTGGGTCGGTCGCGCCGCCTGGCATCTGCGGCCCGTTCATCAGCGGCTGCTCGACGTATTGAAGACATCATCAAAGCTCTTCGCCGACGAGACGACAGCACCCGTGCTCGATCCAGGACGAGGCAGGACCAAAACCGGGCAGCTTTGGGCCTATGCCCGCGATGACAGGCCCTGGCAGGGAGCCGATCCGCCCGGTGTCGTCTATGTCTATGCGCCGGATCGCAAAGCCGAACGGCCGATGGCCCATCTCGAAGGCTTCGTCGGTGTTCTCCAAGTGGACGGCTACAGCGGCTATCGCCCGCTAGCCGCCAGGAACACAGTGTCGCTGGCTTTCTGCTGGTCACATGTCCGCCGGCGCTTCTATGAACTGGCAGCAGCCGGTCCGGCACCCATCGCCAGCGAGGCCTTGCTGCGCATCGCCGCACTATACAAGATCGAGGACGAGATACGCGGAAGGACGCAGGACGAACGCCGTGTCGTGCGGCAGGAGAAGAGCCGCCCGGTCACGGACAGCCTTGCACCCTGGCTCACCGAACAGCTCGGCCTCATCAGCCAGAAGACAAAGCTGGCTGAAGCGATCCGATATGCCCTATCGCGCTGGGATGGGCTGACCCGCTTCATCGACGACGGTCGGATCGAGATCGACTCCAATACCGTCGAGCGATCCATCAGGCCAATTGCGCTCAATCGGAAGAACGCGCTCTTTGCGGGCTCCGACGCCGGGGCAGAACATTGGGCGACCATCGCCTCGCTCATCGAAACCGCGAAGCTCAACGACGTGGAGCCGCTTGGCTATCTCACAGACGTGATCACCAGGATCGTCAACGGCCATTCAAACAGCCAGATCAACGACCTGCTGCCGTGGGCCTATGCCGCAAAACCTGAAATCATGGCCGTGGTCTGAGAACAGCGGTTACTCACCTGCTTCGGATTACCGGTATGCTCCGAACGCAGAAAACCCGCCGGACATTTCTGTCGTGGCGGGTTTTTGATGTTTTGTAATTTTGGTTGCGGGGGCAGGATTTGAACCTGCGGCCTTCAGGTTATGAGCCTGACGAGCTACCGGGCTGCT
>JAESGK010000146.1_pt1 | contig 68357 bp, 65 predicted proteins | sample 9269681 | NCBI WGS metagenome assembly JAESGK01 (sample SAMN14515347, study PRJNA621673) | algae metagenome | isolation source: Timaviella obliquedivisa GSE-PSE-MK23-08B and co-occurring heterotrophs from... | place: USA: Grand Staircase Escalante National Monument, Utah | collected 2006-08-15
GATACGATCTCTTGAAGCGCCGCCCGGTCCCCTTCCCCCCGCTTCCCCATGTCGGCTGTTGCGGACATGGGCAGACATCGGTGGAAGTCGGGTAGACCCGACTTCCACGGGGGAAGGGTTAGGGAAGGGGGGGCGTAAAGCCAGAGCACATCCACCCATCGTTTCGCCCGGTCGTTCGGCCCCCCACCCCAACCCTCCCCACCGCAAGCGGGGGGAGGGGGCGGACAGCGCAGCGCCTCTGCCCTGTCACAGCGAGCATCCTGAGCCATGGCCCTGCCCCCCTCCCTAGCCAACGCGCTCGACCTGCCGGTCATCGGCTCGCCGATGTTCATCGTCTCGGGGCCCGAACTCGTCATCGCGCAATGCCTGAACGGCGTCGTCGGCTCGTTCCCGGCGCTGAACGCACGGCCCGCCGACCAGCTCGATGTCTGGATCACCCGGATCAAGACCGAGCTAGCCGCAGCGAAAGCCGCCGAGCCTGCGCGAAAGATCGCGCCCTTCGCGGTCAACCAGATCGTCCATGCCAGCAACGACCGCCTGATGCATGACATGGAGGTCTGCGTCAGGCATCAGGTGCCGATCATCATCACCTCGTTGCGCGCGCCGGGCGAGGTCGTCGATGCCGCCCATTCCTATGGCGGGCTCGTCTTCCATGACGTCACCACGATCCGCCATGCGCAAAAGGCGCTGGAGGCCGGCGTCGACGGGCTGATTCTGGTCTGCGCCGGGGCCGGCGGCCATGCCGGCACGCTCTCGCCCTTCGCGCTGGTCGGCGAGGTCCGCCGCTTCTTCGACGGGCCGATCATCCTCTCAGGGTCGATCGCGACCGGCCAGGCGATCCTGGCCACGCAGGCGATGGGAGCCGACCTCGCCTATATCGGCACGCGCTTCATCGCGACGCAGGAAGCCAACGCCGCACAGGGCTACAAGGACATGATCGTCGGGACCAGCGCAGCCGACATCGTCTACACGCCCTATTTCACCGGCGTGCCCGGCAACTATCTCAAGCCCTCGATCGCGGCCCAGGGGCTCGATCCAGACGCATTGCCCGACGCCGACAAGACCAAGATGAGCTTCGGCTCCGGCACGGCAAAAGCCTGGCGCGACATCTGGGGCTCCGGCCAGGGGGTCGGGCTGATCGACGATGCGCCGCCCGTCGCCGAGGTGATCGCACGGCTGAAGGCCGAATATCTGCAGGCGAAGGCCGCGCTGACCAGCATCTGAGCGAGGACACCGAGATGACCGCAACCATCCTGACCGAAACCGTCGCGCAAGGCGTCGTCCAGATCACCATGAACCGGCCCGAGCGCAAGAACGCGCTCGATCGGGCGAGCTATCAGGGCCTGATCGACGCGATCACGGCCGCCGAGGGCGACGCCGGTATCCGCGCCATCGTCCTGACCGGGGCCGGCGGCTGCTTCACCAGCGGCAACGACATCAAGGATTTCGCGGCCGCCGCCGACACCGGTCCCCGCATCGCCATGGACTTCCTCACCGCGATCTCGACCGCGAAGAAGCCGATCATCGCCGCCGTCGAGGGCTTTGCGGTAGGCATCGGCACGACGATGCTGCTGCATTGCGACCTCGCCTACGGGGCCAGGGGCGCGAGCTTCCGCATGCCCTTCGTCGCGCTCGGTCTCTGCCCCGAGGGCGCGTCGTCCTATCTGCTGCCCCTGATCGCCGGCTCGAAGCGCGCCGCCGAACTCCTGATGCTGGCCGAGGCCTTCGGCCCGGAAACCGCGCTGGAGGCCGGCCTGCTCAATGCGGTGACGCCCGAGGGCGGAGCGCTGTCGATGGCGATCGAGAAGGCCCGCGCGCTGGCGGCCCTGCCGCCGCAATCGATCGCGCTGACCAAGATGCTGCTGAAGCGCGGGAGCGCTGCAAGCGTCTCGGAGACGATCGCGACCGAAGCACGCCATTTCGGCGAACGGCTGTTGTCGGCCGAGGCCCAGGCCGCCTTCGCGGCGTTTCTGATGAAGCGCTGAGCCAACATGGCTATTGGTCGAACCACCACCGTCATCCCGGACGCAGCGAAGCGGGGCTCCGGGATCCATCCTAAAGCGCCGTCGTGCCTTATGATGGATCCCGGAGCTGCGCGGCTGCGCCGCTTGTCCGGGATGACGACGTGTTTCATCGGATCACGCTCATGCAGCGCGTGAAGCCCATGCTCGTGCGCGAAAGCCATGCACCTGATGAGCCCGACGAGGCGAAGGACGACCGCCATTTCGTCACGGCGCTGGCGCGCGGGCTCGACGTGCTGGCCTGTTTTCGGCGCGGCGAGCGGGCCCTCGGCAATTCCGAAATCGCCGAGCGCTGCGGGCTCGCCCGCTCCACCGTCTCGCGCCTGACCCACACGCTGACGACGCTGGGCTACCTCCATCCCGTTCCTGAAGCGGGCGGCTATCGCCTTGGCACGGCGCTGATCGCGCTCGGCGCGACGGCGCTGGCGGGCCTCGACGTGCGGCAACTGGCGCGGCCCGGCATGCGCGAGATCGCGATCCTCTCCAACGCCTCGGTGGGCCTGGGCGTCCGCGACCGGCTCAGCATGCGCTACATCGAGTGCTGCCGGGGCGAGGCCGCGATCGCGCTCAACATGGATGTCGGCTCGCGACTCTCCATGGCCCGCAGCGCCATGGGCCGGGCCTATCTCGCCGTCTGCGACGAGGCCGAGCGCCGCGCCATCCTCGACGATATCCGCTCGGTCGACGACGCCGGCTGGCCGCGTCTGCGCGACGGCGTCGAGCGCGCGCTCGCCGACTACCGCGAATTCGGCTGCGCCCGCTCCTTCGGCGACTGGCAGCCGACGGTCGACGCCATCGCCGTCGCCTTCCGACCCGGCGGCGGCCTGCCGCCAATGTCGATCAATTGCGGCGCGCCCAGCGTCATCCTCGACCGGGAGGTGCTGATGAGCGAAGTCCGCCCGCGCCTGATCGCGCTGGCCGCCAGCCTGGAGGGGGTGATGGGCTCGTGAACGACCTCGATCTTCCCCTCGCCGGCATCCGCGTGCTCGATCTCTCGCGCATCCTCGCCGGCCCCTGGTGCGGGCAGGTGCTGGGCGATCTCGGAGCCGAGGTGATCAAGGTCGAGCATCCCGGCCGAGGCGACGACACGCGCGACTGGGGCTTTCGGCTGGGAGAAGGCAACACCTGCTATTTCAACAGCGTCAACCGCAACAAGCGCGCCATCGGCGTCGACCTCGGCAAACCCGAAGGCTTGGCCATCGTCCACGATCTCGCCGCCAGGAGCGACGTGCTGATCCAGAATTTCAAGACCGGCGGGGCCGACAGGCTAGGCCTCGGCTATGAAGCCATGAGCGCGCTCAACCCCGGCCTGATCTACTGCTCGATCGCCGGCTACGGCTCCGATGGGCCGGAGGCGACGCGGCCCGGCTACGACCTCGTCATCCAGGGCGAATCCGGGTTGATGGGGATGAACGGCAACGACGATCAGCCGCCGCTGAAATTCGGCGTCGCCATCGTCGATCTCTTCACCGGCCAGTTCTCGGCGCAAGCCATCCTGGCGGCGTTGGTCCAGCGTGGCCGTACGGCCAAGGGCCGGCATATCGAGATGGCGCTGTTCGATTGCGGCCTCTCCGTCACCTCCTATTATGGGCTGGAGGCGCTGGCGCTGGGACAGGACCCGCCGCGCTACGGCAACGCCCATCCCTCGATCGTGCCCTATGGCGTGTTCGAGGCGGCCGACGGCCCGCTCGTCATCACCGTCGGCAACAACGCCCAGTTTTCCCGCTTCTGCCGCCATGTCATCGAGCGGCCCGACCTCGCCGACGATCCGCGCTTCGCGACGAACCTCCAGCGCACGCAGCATCGCGACCTGATCGTTCCGGCGATCCTCGCCGAACTCGCCGCCCGCCCACGCGCGCTGCTGCTCGAACGGCTCGCCGCCAACGGCATTCCGTGCGGCGAGGTGCTGGGCCTGCATCAGGCGCTGCGTTCCCCCCGCGCTACGCAGGCCGGGATGGTCTCCGAAGACGCGGCGAATGCAGCGACGCCATCCGTGCTCTCGCCGCCCTATCGCCTCGACGGCGCTCGCCTGCCGCTGCGTCATCGTCCGCCGGGGCTCGGGCAGGACACCGACGCCGTGCTGGACCAGTTGGGGGTGGATGCGGAGAGGATAGCAGCCCTGCGCGCCGCAGGGACCATCGCCTAAGCGAGCCGCACGGCTCAGGCAGGAGCGGGCGCAGGCAGGCGCGGCTCAGGCAGGCGCGGCGCGCGCACGGCCGATCGGCAGCGCCTTCCAGATCATCAGCGCCCAGAGCAGCAGCGTCGCGACGCCGAGCGTGCCGGCGATCGGCCGGCTCAGGAAGCCGAGGAAGGAGCCGTCCGCCTTGATCATCGAGCTCATGAAGTTCTGCTCCAGCATCTCGCCGAGCACGAGGCCCAGGATCAGCGGCGCGACAGGAATGCCCTGCTCCTCGAGGAACCAGCCGAACAGGCCCATCACCACCATCAGCACGACGCCGTAAAGCGAGTTGGTCATGGCGAAGGAGCCGACCATGCAGAAGATCAGGATGATCGGCAGCAGGACGTTGCGCGGCACCCGCAGGATCTGCTTGGCCGACTTGATCGCCGCCCAGCCGAGCGGGAACATGATGAGGTTGGCGAGGATGAAGATGATGAAGACGGCATAGATCAGTTCCGGCGTCTGCAGGAACACGCTCGGGCCGGGATTCATCCCCTTCATGTAGAGCACGCCGATCACGATCGCAGTGATCGAATCGCCGGGAATACCGAAGACGAGTGCCGGTATCCAGGCCGCGCCGACAGCCGAGTTGTTGGCCGAGGTCGCATCGACGACGCCCTCGATATGTCCGGTGCCGAACTTTTCCGGCTCCTTCGAGAGCTTCTTGGACACCGCATAGGAGACCCAGGCGGCTATGTCGGCGCCGGCGCCCGGAAGCGCGCCGATCACCGTGCCGATCATCGAGCCGCGCAGGAAGTTCTTCCAGTATTTCCGGAAGATGCCGCCCATGCCTGTCATCAGGTTGCCGACGGCCTGCGTCACCCGCATGCCGCCCTTCTCCATCGTCACCGCGCCGCGCAGGAGTTCGGAGACGGCAAACATGCCGATCAGCGTCGGGATGAAGTTGATGCCCGAGAGCAGGTCGACATTGCCGAATGTAAAGCGCGGCTGGCCCGCCGCCGGATCGATGCCGACGCAGCCGATAGCCAATCCGATGAACAGCGACAGCAGCCCCTTGAGCGGATCGCCCGTGCCGATAAAAACCGCGCAGGTCAGGCCCAGGCAGGCGAGCCAGAAATACTCGAAGGACGAGAAATTGATCGCCACCTCGGCCAGTGCCGGCGCGAGCACGATCAGGACCAGCACGCCGAAGATGCCGCCGAGCACCGAGAAGACCAGGTTCACCCCCATATTGAGGTCGAGCTGGCCCTTCTTCATCATCTCGTAGCTCTCGTCGGCATAAGCCGCCGAGGCCGGCGTGCCCGGCATGCGCAGCATCGCGGCCGGAATGTCGCCGGCGAAGATCGCCATCGCCGTGGCAGTGACGATGGCGCCGAGCGCCGGCACCGGCGCCATGAAGAAGGTCACCGGGACCAGCAGGGCCGTCGCCATCGTGGCCGTCAGGCCGGGCATCGCGCCGACGAACATGCCGAACACGGCCGAGCCCATGATGACGGCCAGCACATAGGGGTCGAAGACGAGGCCGAAAGCAGTCGTGATCGCTGTCATGACCGGCTCCTCACAGGATGCTGTCGAGGATGCCGCGCGGCAAGGGCACACGCATCAACGAGCCGAAGAAGTACTGGACCAGCCCTGTCATGACGACGGCGACGATCAGCGCCGTCACCGGCCTGACCCCAAACCAGAGGAACAGGCAAAGCTGGATCAGGAACGCGGTCAGGATGAAGCCCAGCGGCTCCGACGCGAGAATGTAGAACACCATCGCCGCCATCATGAGCGCAAACGAAGCGAGCCGATGCGGTTTGTGCATCCACTCCGCAAGACCAAGCCAGGGGCGGCCCGCTTCGCGCCGCTCCTTCAGGCCACGCAGGACGAGCATCGCCGAGCACAGGATGATGCCGCTGGCGATAATCCGCGGGAACAGGCTCGGGCCGTATTTCTGGCCGGGAAAAGGCGGGAACGAGAAGGTCAGCGCTATCATCGCTCCTGCGAGGAGAATGAACAGCGCGCCGACGACGGCATCGTTGAAACGCATGGGCTGCGGACCTTGCGGGGAGGCCAGGCACGCATCGGCGTGCGGTGACGGCGTTCTGGAGCCAAGTGGCAAAAAAGGCGGAGCGGCCGCGCCGGCGGCCGCTCCCTGGCATCGGGCCGAGATCAGGCCTTCTTGGCGAGGCCGGCTGCGGTCATGGCCGAACCCATCGCCTTGTCGCCATCGGCCATGAACTTGGTGAATCCGGCCTGATCCGAGAACTTCATGCCGAAACCGCGCGCGTTCATGAAATCCTGGAACTCCTTCGAGTCGTAGGCCTTCTTCAGCTCGGAGATCAGCGTCGCCTGGATATCGGCCGGCAGACCCTTCGGCCCGGCAATGCCGCGCCACGCGCCGACCGAGTAGTTGATGCCGAGCGATTCGTTCAGCGTCGGAACGTCCTTGAACTGCGGGTTGCGCTCTGAGGCCATGATGGCCAGCGACTTGGCCTTGCCGGCGTCGATCATGGCGCGCCCCTCGGGCACCGAGCAGGTCACCATGTCGATGCCGCCGGCGGCGAGATCCTGCATGGCCGGAGCCGCGCCGTTCGAGGGCGCCCAGGCGACATGGTTCGGCTGAAGGCCCATCGCCTGCAGCCAGCCGATCAGCGCGAGATGCCAGATGCCGCCCTGCCCGGTTCCCGATGCCTTGAACTTGCCGGCCGGGGCGGCCTTGATCGCGTCGGCGAGCGCCTTGATATCCTTGTAGGGCGAATCCGACTTGACCTGCACGCCCGGAGGATCCTCGTTCATCAGGGCGAGCGGCGTATAGCTCGTCGGATTGAGCTCGGTCAGGCCCTGATGATGCATCATGGTGATTTCCACCGTGATCATGCCGATAGTGTAGCCGTCGGGCGCAGCCGTCGCGATCGCGGAATGGCCGACCACGCCGGAGCCGCCGGTGCGGTTCACCACATTGAAGGGCTGGCCGAGATTCTTCTCGAGGATCGCGCCGATGATTCGCGCCGTGGCGTCCGTGCCGCCGCCTGCGCCCCATGGGCAGACGAGGGTGACCGGCCGGTTCGGCCATTTCGCCTGAGCAAGGGCAGGGCTGGCGACAAGGCCCGCCGCGCCGGCGGCTGCCGCGCCCTTCAGAATAGTACGTCTGCTGATGATGTCGTTCATGATGTTTCCTCCGCTAAATCGATTTAAACATGAGCGCTCCTCGGGTCGAAACCGGGGCGCTCTTGGATAGGCGCGCTATCTGAGCCGATTGTCGCGGCGCAGACAACTGCTGTTTGCGTGTGGCGTCACAATCCGCAGACGACCGGCAGCGCCGCCTTGCCGGCCTTCTCGACCACCGCGCCGGTGCTGAGATCATCGCCGGCAGCCGCTGTCGCCACCACAACGCCGGCCTTGCCAAGGAAAGCCTGCAGCGCCACCCCGTCCGCGATCGCATAGGCGCGCTGAGGTGCGATCCCTGCGACCAGCACCTTGTCGGACGGGTTGGACGTGACGAGGCCGACCCAGCGCCCCTGCCGGTCGAAGACCGGGCTGCCCGCCTGCCCCGGCTGCAACGGCGCGAAGACGGCCGCGCCCTGCCCGATCCGCGCGCCGGCGCCCGGCAGGGCGAGCGCCGCGCGCTTGCCGCCATCGTCGCCGAAGGCGAGCAGCACGACGTTTTCCCTGTCCGCCAGCGGCTCGGCCCGCAGTCCCGGCGCGACCACGCCCGCGCCGCCGTCGAGATCGAGCACCGCAAGCCCGCTGGCATCGTCCTTGAGCCGGAGCCGCGCGACGCGCCCGCCGGCGCGCAGCGTGCGACAGCCGTCGAGCGCGCTCGCCGCCGTCAGCACGGCGCGGTCCGACACTGCGAGTCCGACGCCATGGCGCTCGGTCGCACGCGCCGGCACAGGCGGCAGTTGCGGCGAGGCCCCGGTCAGGCCGGCGATCGCGCCGCCCGGCGTCGTGGCAGGCGCTCCGGGCGCGGGCCCGGTCGGAAACGGCTCGAAGCTGGACGCGATCGCGATCACCAGTTTGTCGAGACCGGGCCCGAGCGCCTTGTCGTAGCCGATCGAGAAGCCGCGCAGGCCCTGCGGCCCGGCTGCGAGGCGGCGATAGAACTTGCCCGTCGGCGTCTCCCCGGTGATGACGAAGAAATCCGGCCGCAGCAGCTTGTAGGTGATCTTGCGGCCGGGATTGTTCGGGTTGGCGGCGGTGGCGCGCTCGAAGATCTGGCCAAGGCTTTCGCCGGGCGGCGTCGCGCTGAGGTCGAGCGTCACCTTGCCGTCGGCGCTCTGCCAGCGGCTGCCTCCGCTCGGCAGGGCCTCGCGCCTCGGCAGCACGGTTTGCGGCACGCCGAGCCTGATGCCGGTGCGCTCGTCGCTGACGATTCGGAAGCCGGAGGCATCGCGCGCCGCCTGCCCCTGCTGGGCCAGCACGCGCCGCTCGGCCGGCGTCAGCAGCCCGTCGGACGCGCCCTTGCCCGCCTTGAAGGCGTTGACGGCCCGGAAGGTCAGCGGCCCGTAGCCGCCGCTCGCGGCGCTGTTGAGATGGCCGGTCCAGATCAGATCGGTCTGGATCGCCTTGCGCTCGGCTTCGGCCAAGGCCTCGAACGTCGTCTGCGCGGCGGCCAGTTGCGGGTTGGGCGCCGGCGTCTGCGCGAGCGACGCTCCCGACAAGGCGAATACCCCGGCCAGCACGAGACCGGCGCAGCCGTTCCGCACGCAGGCAGATCCCATCGTCAGCATCATCGCCCGTCTCCCCAAGCGGTCAGAGGCAACGGCATTCAGCGACAGATCGCTCCGCTCCGCAACTGCGATCGCGCATCCGTCCCGTCGCTTTCGGATTGCACACGCAAGCGCCGGTGATAGCCTGCGAACCGGATCGGCAGCCCCGTCATCCAGTCGATGCGCGCCTGCGCGAGACTGCCCGTCCGGCCCGATGGAGACGACGACCATGAAGCTGCTCGCCCGCCTCGCGCTTGTCCTGGGCTTGACGGTCACGGCCGTCCCCGCTTTCGCCCAGAAGGCCTATATCCGCGCCGATCTCGCGACCCAGGGCCAGCAGCTCGAGGATCGACTCAAGCGCGAGGTCTCGGCCGGCCAGCCAGCGGCCGCCGCGTTGCGCGACGGGCTGGCGGCGCTGGCGCGCGGCGACGCCCGCGCCGCCCTGCCCCGCGCCAACGCCGCCGTGGTGGCCGAACCGAACAATGCCGCCGCCTGGCGGCTGATGGCCAGCGCCGCCAACGCGATCGAGCCGCGCGACTACCGCGAGCGCTACGAACTGCGCGAGCGCGCCGTCTCGGCCGCCTATCTCGCTTATCAGCGCTCGGCCAACCGGGCCGACGAGGCCGCCTCGCTCGGCGTGCTCGCCCGCACCTTCGAGAAGAACGAGGTCTGGCGCCCGGCGCTGACGACTTATCGCCTCAGCCTCGACATCGCAGACAACGCCTCGCTGCGCACCGCCTACGAGGCGCTGCGCGAGACGCGCGGCTTCCGCCTGACGGGAAACAAGGTCGACGCCGACGCCGCCTCGCCCCGCGCCTGCTTCGAATTCTCCGAGCCGCTGGCGCGCAGCCGCGTCGATTTTGCGCCTTATGTCGCGATCACGGGAGGACGCGGCGATTTCGCGGTCAGCGCCGAGGAGCGCCAGATTTGCGTCGACGGCCTGCGCCATGGCGAGCGCTACGCCTTCGTCATCCGTCAGGGCGTACCCTCGGCGATCCCTGACGAGAAACTGCTGAAATCGGGCGATTACGAGATCTATGTCCGCGACCGCACGCCCTCCGTGCGCTTCACCGGCAAGAACTATGTGCTGCCGCGCACCGGCCAGCAGGGCGTCCCGGTCGTCTCGGTCAATGCCGACAAGCTCGATCTCGAGGTGATGCGGATCGGCGACCGCAACCTGATCAACTCGGTCCATTCCGAGGATTTTCTGGGCCAACTCGGCTCATACCAGTCGAAGCAGATCGCCTCCGACAAGGGCCAGACCGTCTGGACCGGCTCGATGGAGGTCAAGTCCGAACTCAACAAGGACGTGGTCACCGCCTTCCCGGTTATAGAAGCGGTCGGCGCGCTGAAGCCCGGCGTGTATGTAATGTTCGCCAAGCCTTCCGGCGGCCGCGCGGCGCCAGCGCCATCCGATGGCGACGGCGGCGACTATGACGACGGCACGACGCGCGCCACGCAATGGTTCGTCGTCTCCGATCTCGGCCTCACCGCCTTCACCGGCCCGGACGGCGTGCATGTGCTGGTGCGCTCGCTCGCCGACGCCTCACCGGTCGCCGACACCGAAATCCGACTCGTCGCACGCAACAACGAAATCCTCGGCACGGCCCGCTCCGACGCCAACGGCTATGCCCGCTTCGACGCGGGCTTGAGCAAGGGTCAGGGCGGCAATGCGCCGGGCCTCGTCACCACCCTGCTGGGCGAGGATTACGGCTTCCTCGACCTGAAGCAGACCGCGTTCGATCTCTCCGACCGCGGCGTCAAGGGCCGCGTCGCGCCCGCAGGGCTCGACGCCTATCTCTTCACCGAGCGCGGCGTCTACCGCTCCGGCGAGACGGTCTATCTCACCGGTCTGCTGCGCGATGCGCGCGGCGCGGCCGTCACCGGACTGCCGCTGACCATCGCCGTCAAGCGCCCCGACGGCGTCGAGTACCGCCGCCGACAGGTCGAGGACCAGGGCGCGGGCGGGCGTGCTCACGCCATCCCGCTGATCTCCGGCGCGCAAACCGGCACCTGGCGCGTCCAGGCCTTTGCCGACCCGAAGGGTCCGGCGATCGGCGAGGTCTCCTTCCTCGTCGAGGATTACGTTCCAGAGCGGCTTGAGCTGACGCTCGCCCCGAAGAAGCCGGTCCTGCAGGCCGGCGAGCCGACCGAGATCGACGTGACCGCGCGCTATCTCTACGGCGCTCCCGGATCCGAGCTCGACGTCACCGGCTCGATGACGATCAAGTCCGCAGCCGCCAGCGCCATCCCCGGCTTCGCCGGCTACGAGGTCGGCCTGACTGACGAGGCCTTCGAGCCGCGACAGTTCGACTTCGAGGAGAGCGCCACGACAGACGCAGGCGGCAAGGCGACCCTCTCGAACCCGGTCGAACAGCCTGAGACGAACCGCCCGTTGGAGGTCGAGCTGACGCTGCGCGTCGGCGAGCCCGGCGGGCGCGCCATCGCCCGCTCAGTGACGTTGCCAATCGTGCCCAGGGGCGCGGCGATCGGCGTGAAGAAGCTGTTCAGGGACGGCGAGCTCGGCAACGGCCAGACCGCTAATTTCGAGGTCATCATGGCCAATGGCGATGGCCGCCGGCTCGCCCGGCCCGGTGTGAAATGGACGCTGTCCAAGGTCACGCGGAACTACCAGTGGTTCTTCCAGGACGGGCGCTGGAACTTCGAAGGCGTCAAGCAGACGCGCCGTGTCGCCGATGGCGAAATCGCGGTGACGGTTGACGCCGGCGCGCGCATCGCCTCGGCCGTCGACTGGGGCAACTACCGGCTCGACGTCTCCGCCGATGGCTCCGACGCCACCGAAACCTCCGTCTCCTTCAGCGTCGGCTACGAGGCCGACAAGACCGCCGATACGCCCGACGTGCTCGATGTCGCGCTCGACAAGGCCTCATACGCCGAAGGCGAGAGCCTGCAGGTCCGGCTCGCGCCCCGCTTCGCCGGCAAGGCGACGCTGGCCGTGATCAGCGACCGCCTCGGCGAACTGCTCACCATCGACGTGCCGAGTGGGGGCGCGACAGCGTCCATCCCGGTCAAGGCGGAATGGGGCGCCAGCGCCTATCTCGTCGTGCTCGCGCATCGGCCGATGGATACCGCCGCCCAGCGCCTGCCCGGTCGCGCCATCGGCCTGTCCTGGTTCCAGATCGGCAAGGAGGCCCGCACGCTGGCGCTCGATCTCGGCGCGCCCAATCTGGTGCGCCCGCTCTCGACCCTGTCGCTGCCGGTCAAGGTCACCGGCGCGCGCGCCGGCGAGGACGCCTTCATCACGGTCGCGGCCGTAGATGTCGGCATCCTCAACCTGACCCGTTTCGAGAGCCCCGACCCGAGCAAGTTCTTCTTCGGTCAGCGCCAGCTCGGCCACGAACTGCGCGATCTCTACGGCTACCTGATCGACGGCATGCAGGGGGTTCGCGGCGCGATCCGGACCGGCGGCGACTTCGCGCCCACGCTTGGCGGCGAGAAGCCGACGCAGGAGCCGGTCGCGCGCTATTCCGGCGTGGTCAAGGTCGGCCCCGACGGCACGGCGAAGGTCGACTTCGACATGCCGGCCTTCAATGGTTCGGTCCGCGTCATGGCGGTGGCGTGGAGCGCCGGCCGCACGGGGCAGGCCAGCGCCGACGTGAGCGTGCGCGATCCAGTGGTGGCGCAGGCGACCCTGCCGCGCTTCCTCGCCATCGGAGACCAGTCGCGCTTCCATCTCCAGATCGACAATGTCGAGGGTCCGGCCGGCGCTTATGTCGTCGATCTCGATGTGCGCGGCCCCGTCCTGATCGCGGCCGATGCGACGCGGCGAACGGTGCAACTCGCGGCCGGCGCCAAGACCCAGATGACCCTGCCGGTCACCGCCGCCGGCCTCGGCCGCGCCGAGTTCGACGTGAAGATCACAGGTCCGGGCGGCGTCGGCACAATGCAGAACCTCGCCGTCCGGGTGCAGCCCTCGGCCGCGACGATCGCGCGCCGTGTCGTGCGCCCGATCCCCGGCAATGGCGGCGCGATCACGGTCTCCGCCGATCTGATGGCCGACCTCGTGCCCAATTCCGGCCAGGTCTCGGTCTCGGTGTCGCCGCTGGCCGCGCTCGACGTGCCCGCTCTGCTCAAGGCGCTCGACCGCTACCCCTATGGCTGCACCGAACAGACGGTCAGCCGCGCGCTGCCGCTGTTGGCGGTCAACAGGCTGGCCACGATGGAGAACCTTGCGCTCGACGCCAACGCCGACGAGCGCGTGACGGCTGCGATCGAGCGCGTGCTGGCGCGCCAGGGCGCGAATGGCTCCTTCGGGCTCTGGGGCGTCGGCGGCGAGGATCTCTGGCTCGACGCCTTCGTGGCCGACTTCCTGACGCGGGCCCGCGAGCGCCAGTTCGCGGTCCCCGCAATCGCCTTCAACCTCGCGCTCGACCGCCTGCGCAACCAGGTCGTCAACACCAGCGAGATCAACAAGGAGGATGCGGCCGGCATCGCCTATGCGCTCTATGTGCTGGCCCGCAACGGCCGGCCGGTGATGGGCGATCTGCGCTATCTCGCCGACAACAAGCTCAACGATTTCGCGACGCCTCTCGCACGAGGCCAGATCGGCGCGGCGCTCTCGGCGCTGGGTGATCGCGGGCGCGGCCGGGCCGCTTTCACCAGCGCGCTCGTCAGCCTGCAGGCGACACGCGACGACGGCCTGTCGCGAGCGGATTACGGCACCAGACTGCGCGACGGGGCGGGCGTGCTGGCGCTGATCGCCGAGGCCAATGGCGAGCGCGCCGACATCTCCCGCGCCGCCACCATCGTCGAGCAGGCCCGCGGCGCTGCGCGCTACACCTCGACGCAGGAGCAGATGTGGATGGTGCTCGCCGCGCAGGCGATGGCGAAGGACGCCGAGGGCATGTCGCTCGTCGTCGATGGCGCGGAACGCAAAGGTCAGCTCTACCGCACGATCTCTCAGGAAGCGCTGGAGGCCAAACCACTCACCGTCGCCAATCCGGGTGCAGGCGCGGCGCAGGCCGTGATCACCGTGTCGGGCATCCCGACCGGCGCGGAGCCTGCACTCAACCAAGGCTTCGGACTGGAGCGGGTGATCTACACGATGAAGGGCGAAAGGGCCGACCCCACCCGCCTGCGTCAGAACGAACGCTATGTCGTGGCGCTGACCGTCACCGAGCCGGCAGTGCGTTATGGCCGTGTGCTGCTGGTCGATCCGCTGCCGGCCGGGCTCGAGATCGAGAACGCCAACCTGACCGAAGGGGCCTCTGTCGCGGGTCTCGACTGGCTCAAGCAGGAGGTCTCCCCTGTCCACACCGAGGCGCGCGACGACCGCTATGTCGCCGCCTTCGACCGCGACGGCTCCAGCACCCAGAAGCTCGCCTTCACCGTCGCCTATATCGCCCGGGCCGTCTCGCCCGGTCGCTATGTCGCGCCGGCTGCCGTGATCGAGGACATGTACCGGCCCGACAGGTTCGGGCGCACGGCGTTCGGGACGGTGGACATCGCGTCGGCGCGGTAGCGATGGCAGACGGGCCCAGCGCGATGGAGCCCCCTCTCCCCTCGGGGGTGAGGCTCCCCTTCTCCCCTCGGGGGAGAAGGTGGCCCGGCGAAGCCGGGTCGGATGAGGGCCGTGCCGACGCGCAAACGGCCGACCATTCACCCGGTCGTCCGGCCCTCATCCGTCAGCGCTTCGCGCTGCCACCTTCTCCCCCGAGGGGAGAAGGACGCGCACCACACTTTCGCAAACTGAAAATCGTCGCCGCCTTCGCCCTTCTCCTCACCACCGCATCGGCAGCCCTCCTCCGCTACGCCGCCACCCTCCCCCCGCTCGACCTCGCAGCCGCCTCCGGCCGCTCGACCGTGGCGCTCGATCACGAGGGCCGTTTGCTGCGGCCCTTCCTGACGCAGGACGGCCGCTGGAAGCTGCCTGTCACGCATGCCGACGTCGACCCGCGCTATCTCGCCATGCTCAAGGCCTATGAGGACAGACGCTTCGACAGCCATGCCGGTATCGACCCCCTCGGCATGGCGCGCGCGGCGTGGCAGGCGCTGGCGAACGGCCGCATCGTCTCGGGCGGCTCGACGCTGTCGATGCAGGTCGCCCGCCTGCTGGAACCGCGCGAGGAGCGTTCGCTCTCGGCCAAGCTCAGGCAGGCGGTGCGCGCCATCGAACTGGAGCGCCGCTTCGACAAGGCCCGCATCCTCGACCTTTACCTGACGCTCGCCCCCTATGGCGGCAATCTCGAAGGCGTGCGCGCCGCGAGCTTCGCCTGGTTCGGCAAGGAGCCGAAGCGGCTCTCGACCGCCGAGGCCGCGCTGCTGGTCGCCCTGCCGCAAGCCCCCGAACAGCGCCGGCCGGACCGCTTCGCGGCTGCCGCCGAGCGCGCCCGCGAACGCGTACTCGCCCGCGCCGCCGATGCGGGCATCGTGACGCAAGCTGAAATCGCCGCCGCCCGCGACGAGCCGGTCCCGACCGCGCGAAAACCCTTTCCCAACCTCGCCCCCCATGTCGCCGAGCAGGTCGTCGCGCAGGCCCCGGCCGAGCCTGTCCACCGGCTCACCCTCGATGCGCGCCTGCAGGCCAATCTCGAGAACCTCGCCCGCGAGCGCGTCGTCACGCTGCCGCCGCAGGTCTCGACCGCGATCCTCGTCGTCGACAACGAGACCGGCGCGATCCGCGCCTCGGTCGGCGGCGTCGATTATTTCGCCACGGAGCGCGCCGGCTCGCTCGACCTGACACGGGCGTTGCGATCGCCGGGCTCGGCGCTGAAGCCGTTCATCTACGCGCTCGCCTTCGACAACGGCATCGCCCATCCCGAGACGATGCTGGAGGACCGGCCTGCCCGCTACGGCATCTATATCCCCGAGAATTTCGACATGACCTTCCAGGGCATGGTCTCGGCGCGAAAAGCGCTGCAGTTCTCGCTGAACGTGCCGGCGGTCGAACTGCTCTCGGCGGTCGGGCCGCAGCGCTTCCTGTCGCGGCTGCGCGATTCAGGCGTCATGATCGCGATGCCCAGGGAGAGCGGCGCGCCCGGCCTCGCCGTCGGCCTCGGCGGCCTTGGCATCACGCTGTCGGATTTGACGCGGCTTTATGTCGGGCTGGCGCGCGGCGGGCAGATGACGGAGTTGCATGTTAAAGGACCGGAAGCACGACAGGCCCTCTCCCCCCTTGCGGGGGAGAGATGGAGAGGGGGCGAGCGGGACGATTCCGAAAGCTCGGCGCAGCCCCCTCCCAACCCTCCCCCGCAAGGGGGGAGGGCTCCAACGCTGGCTGGATCAGGAGAAGCGCATCGCCTCGTCGATCCCGTCGCGGCCTGGTATGTCGCCGACACCCTGCTTGGCGCTCCGCCTCCCTTGAACGCCGCGCCCGGACGCATCGCCTACAAGACCGGCACCTCCTACGGCTATCGCGACGCCTGGGCGGTCGGTTTCGACCGCAGGCACACGATCGGCGTCTGGGTCGGTCGTGCCGACAATGGCGCGGTGCCCGGCCTCGTCGGCCGCACCGTCGCGGCCCCGATCCTGTTCGACGCCTTCGCCCGGCTCGGCCACGACCCGCGCCCTTTCCCGCAGCCGCAGGACGCGATCGTCGCCAGCGCCGCGCAATTGCCGCCGCCGCTGCGGCACCTGCGCCAGGATGTCCCGAAGACGATGCTCGCCATGGCGACGCCCACGCTCAAGCTCGCTTTTCCGCCCGAGGGCGCGCGCATCGATCTCGCCGCATCGAGCGTCGATGGCCGCGCATTTCTCAACCTCAAGGTCTCGGGCGGCGCGCCGCCCTTCACCTGGCTGGTCGACGGCGCGCCAGTGCTGTCGCCGACCCGGCGGCGCGAGGCCGTCTGGCAGCCCGACGGACGCGGATTCGTCCGGATCTCGGTGATCGACGCGGCCGGCGTCAGCGAGAGCGTGTCCGTCAGGCTGCAGTAGCGGGCTTCAGATCGCCCGCTTGCCGATGATTGCGAAGCGCAATTTGCTCGACAGGAAGTCGATCGCCGTTACGGCGGCCAGGATCAGCAGGATCAGGAACGAGACCTGCTGCCATTCCAGCGTGCGGATCGTCTCGGCGAGGTAGAGCCCGATGCCGCCGGCCCCGACGATGCCGATGATGGTCGAGGAGCGCGTGTTGGACTCGATGTAGTAGAGCACCTGGCTCGCGATCACCGGCAGCACCTGCGGGATCATGCCGAAGCGGATTTCGTGAAGCTTGCCGCCACCCATGGATGTCACGCCTTCCACCGGCTTGCGGTCGGCGGCCTCGATCGCCTCGGAATAGAGCTTGCCGAACGCGCCGATGTCGCTGGTCATGATCGCGAGCATGCCGGCGAAAGGTCCCAGTCCCACGACATTGACCCAGATCAGCGCCCAGATCAGCGCATCGACGCCGCGCACCGTGTCGAGCGAGCGCCGCGCCAGGAAATGCACGACCCTGTTGGCGATGACGTTCTTGGCCGCGATGAAGCCGAGCGGAAAGGCGAGGATCGCGGCGAGGATCGTGCCGAGGAAGGCGATCGCGATGGTCTCGAACAGCGCCTTGACGAAAAGCGTTGCGCGCGCGAGCGAGCCTGGATCGGGCGGCACCATCAGCACGACGAAGGTTCCGAGATTCCCGAAGCCGGCGAGGACGCGCCAAAGCGAGGTCTCCAGCGTCGAAAGCCCGTAAATGAACAGAGCGGTCAATCCGGCTACAACGGCGATCGTCGTCAGACGGGTCCTGCGCGAACCGTCGATCGCGGCCTTGTGGCGGCCGATCAGCGCGGCGCGGTCGGCGGTGGAAAGCGCGAGGCTCATTTGCCATGCTCCAGGCTCAGCAGCGCATGGCGCAGGCGCTCAGTGCCATAGTCGATCAGCATCACGGTGACGATGATCAGCAGCAGGATCGCGCTGACATCGGTAAAATAGAACTTCCTGATCGCCTCGATCAGATCCTGGCCGATGCCGCCGGCGCCGACGAAGCCCATGATCGAGGCGCCGCGCACATTGATCTCGAAGCGCAGCAACGAATAGCTCGCGAAATTGGAGAGCACTTGAGGCACGACCGCGAAGCGGATCACCTGCCACCAGCCGGCGCCGGTCGCGGTGAGTCCATCGACCGGCTTCATGTCGATGTTCTCGACGACTTCGGAGAACAGCTTGCCCATTGCGCCCATCGTATGGATCGCGATGGCGAGCACGCCGGGCAGCGGCCCGAGCCCGAAGGCGATCACGAAGATCAGCGCGAAGACGAGTTCGGGAACCGTGCGGCAGAATTCGAGATAGCGCTTGGTGGCGAAACGCAGCCAGCCGGACCGCCCCAGATTGGCAGCGGCGACGAAACAGAGCAGGAAACCGCCGACGACTCCCAGGATCGTGCCCGTATAGGCGATCAGAACCGTCTGCCAGAGCAGCTTGAGCCAGCCCTTCCAGCCCCAGAACCATTCGGCGATATCGGCCCCCAGCGTGGCGAAGCGCAGGGTCGGCATGGTGTCGAAAATGTATTTCGGGAAGCGCCAGACGTTCTCGAAGAACTTGAGCGGGTTCGCCTCGGAGCCGATCGCCGCTAGCACGACGCAGGCGACGAAAACCGCGACGCCGAACAGCGTCTGCCGGTTCTTGGCCGCCATTTCGCGGCGATAGAGATCGGCATGGGCGAGGATCGCGGGGTCGTTGCGGTCGATCGCGAGTGTCATGAGACTGTGTCCGTCGAGCGCGGCCAGGACTGCCTCTCCCGGCCAGCCGGGAGAGGCAGTCGGTTCATAGGATCAGCTGCGCTTGCGGCGGAGATTGTCGACGAACTTCTGCAGTTCGAGCGCCGAGAGATAGTCCTCGTGCTTCACGGGGAGCATGCCCGTCGACTTGCCGTCGAAGAGCTGATCGTAGGCAGCCTTGTTCGTCTTCGGCATCTCGGAGATCGACTTGCGGATGGCAGCCTTCAGATCATCCGGCAGCGACTTGATATAGACGAAGGGATAGCCGGCGATCTTGTCGGACTTGAAGATGACCCGGAACTCATCAGCCTTGACCATGCCCTTGCCGACCATGCGGCTGAGATTGGAGTCGGTCTCGGCGTTGAACCAGTTGAAGGCGACATCGACCGTGCCCTGCTTCAGGGCGGTGATGGCGTTCTCATGGCTGCCGGTGGTCAGCGTCTTGCCGAAGAAAGCGACATGGTCGATGCCGATCTTGTCGAGCGCGAACAGCGGCACATTGTAGCCGGATGTCGAGTTGGGATCGACGAGGCCGAGATTCTTGCCCTTGAGATCCTCGATCTTCTGGTAGGGGTCGCCGGTACGGACATAGGCCACCGAATAGTAGCCGCCATTGCCGTTGGCGTCGGCAGGGGTGAAGAACGGCTCGACGCCGCCATTGGTCACGGTCCAGGCGCGGATATAGGACGACGGGCCGTGCTCGCCGATATGCACGTTTCCGGCGCGGTGGCCTTCGATCACGGCGGCGTAGTCATTGGCGATCCGGAGCGTCACCTTGACGCCGAGATCCTTCGAAAGTTGCTCGATGAAAGGGCCATAGCGGCCGGTGACGCCCGACGCGTTCTCGGCCGGCACGACGGCGTAGACGAGCTCCGGATACTTCGCCTTCCAGTCCTGGGCGAAGGCAGGCGCGGCGAGCGACGCGGCGAGGCCGGCGGCCGCGAGCGTGAGGGTATGACGACGGGTCAGCATGATGTGCTCCTGTTGCGGTGTGATTTTTGATCGTTGAACTAGGGTAGGCAGGCTTTGCGACAGCGCGATGCGTACAGGCGCTCAGGCGACGTTCTGCTTGGCGCGCTGGGCCTCTTCGCTGGCGATGGCGTCGAGTTGATCGAGCGCCTCCGCGCCGGCGTCCTTGGCCTCGATGCCGTAAAGCTCGGCCGCGACTTCGCTGTTCAGCTCATGGGGCAGGCCGTCGAACACGACCTTGCCGGCGGCCATGCCGATCAGCCGGTCGCAATATTTTTTCGCGATATCGAGATGGTGCAGATTGCAGATGACGGTGATGCCGTCCTCGCGGTTGATCCGGAACAGCGCGTCCATCACGATCTGCGTGTTGCGCGGGTCGAGCGAGGCGATCGGCTCGTCGGCGAGGATGACCGTCGGCTCCTGCACCAGCGCCCGGGCGATGGCGACGCGCTGCTGCTGGCCGCCCGACAGAGTCTCCGCGCGCTGCGCCAGAAGATGGCCCATATCGAGCCGCTCAAGCGCGGCGATGGCGCGCACCTTGTCGTCCTGCGAAAAGCTCTTCACCAGAGTCAGCAGCGCCGAGCGGTGGTTCAGCCGGCCGAGCAGGACGTTGGTCAGCACGTCGAGGCGGCCGACCAGGTTGAACTGCTGGAAGATCATCGCCGTGTCGCGCCGCCAGGCGCGCAAGGCCGCGCCCTTCAGCGCGGTGACGTCGCGATCACCCGACAGGATGCGGCCTTCGCTGGGATCGGCGAGACGGTTTAGCATGCGCAACAGCGTCGACTTGCCCGCGCCGGACCGGCCGATGATGCCGACCATCTCGCCGCGCGGGATCGAAAGCGTGACGTTTTCGACCGCAGCCTTGCCGCCGAAACGTTTGGTCAGGCCTTCGATACGCAGCATGAACAGGCTCTCGCTTGCTGTACGGACATGCCAACCGTCGGAGGCAGCCGAGGCTGTCCGTCGATCGATCTAGCAGTGAAACGAGAGCTATCGGGCGTAGATGACAGGCGGGTGACAGGAAATCAGCGGGTCTTGTGCGTTCTTGTGAGGAACGACGGGAAACGCTATCCTACCGCGCATGAAGCACGAAGCGATGCGACCACTGACGATTTCCCTGACCCCCAAGCAGATCGGCAGCTTGAGCCGGGCTGTGGAGACGGGTGCATACGCATCCAATAGCGAGGTCATCCGCGAGGCCTTGCGGCTCTGGGAACAGCGCGAGCAGATCCGGGATCTTGAAATCGCCCGTCTGAAGCAGGCCTACGACGTGGGCATCGCCAGTGGCGAGCCGGTCGATGGCGAGCAGGCCATGGCCGAAATTCGGTCCCGACTTTTCGCTTCAGGGCGTTGACAGGTGGCATATCGCCTCCTGCCGCAAGCCAAGAGCGATATCGAAGAGATCACGAGCTACATTGCTGCCGACAGCCTGGTTGCCGCGCAACGTTGGTTCGACCACCTGCAGGAACGCTTCGTCGCCATCGGTGCGATGCCCGAGATGGCTCCAACTCGACCCGAGATCGGACCGTACGTTCGGCTGTTCCCGTTCGATCGCTATGTCATGCTCTATCGCGCTGAAAGCGGAGATGCGGACATTGTCCGCATCGTCCATGGCAGCCGCGACCCCGAGACCTGGCTATAAAGCTTCACAAACCCAGTGCCGTCAGTCCCGGAAAATCCGCCGGCCTGATCCGCCCCTCCCACAGGAACTTCCGGTCGGCCTCCGCGATCGGCACATCGTTGATCGAGGCCTCGCGGCGGCGCATCAGCCCGTTCTCGTCGAACTCCCATTGCTCGTTGCCATGGGAGCGGAACCAGTTGCCAGCCGCATCGTGATGCTCATAGGCGAAGCGCACCGCGATCCGGTTCTGATGGAAGGCCCAGACCTCCTTGATCAGCCGGTACTGGATCTCGCTCGCCCATTTCCGTTCGAGGAAGGCCACGATCGCCTCGCGGCCGGAGAAGAACTCGGCCCGGTTTCGCCAGACGCTGCCTTCGGTATAGGCGAGGCTGACGCGCTGCGCATCGAGCGAGTTCCAGGCGTCCTCGGCCATGCGCGCCTTCTGGGCTGCGGTCTCAGGCGTGAAGGGTGGCAGTGGCGGACGCTGGGCTTGCGACATGGACGGTCCCCGAGAAAGCGGCTGGCCGGGCCATGGGAGGGCAAATCCGACCGCCCGGCAACCGCCCGATCCGGGGAGTGTGCGCCCGCTTCAGTTCGCGCGAAGCAGCAGATCGACGCAAGCCTTTACGTAGTTGCGCTGCGCCTGCGGCGAATCCGGCTTCACCCCGAGCAGCGCGCGCTGCTGGTGGAAGCCGCGCAGCATGCCGATGAACTGTTCCGCCAGAATCCGCGCCTCCTCATCCGAAAGCGGTCGCGCAAGCCCATCACGCAGTTGTGACCGTTGCGTCAGCAGGGCCGACAGCTCGTCGATCATCCGGGTCGCGCCGGCCTCGAAAGCGGCCCTGCCAAGTTCAGGAAAGCGCGCGGCTGCGTTCAGCACCAGCCGGTGAAGGTCAAGCGAGGCCGGCCGCAGCATCAGCGCCAGCGTATCCTCGCCGAGCCGCAGCAGAATCTCGCGCAGGCTGCCCTGCGCCGGTAGTGCTTTACGCAACGGAATCGTCAATGTTTCAGTGAGTTCGGTGCAGATCGCCTTGAACAGCGCCTCCTTGTCGGCGAAGTGGCTGTAGATCGTCTGCTTGGACACGCCGGCCCGCTGCGCGATCTGGTCGAGGCTCGCCCGTTCGAAGCCCTCGGAGAGGAACATCTCCGAAGCGGCTCTGGTTATGGCGCTGTGCTTGTCAGGCCGCGTCTTTTCGACCGACGGACGCTCGACATCGTCCTGACCCGACGCCTGCTGCCGCAAGGTAGTTGATTCAGCCATGCTTCCGCCCATATGGTCTCTTATCAAACTGGACCGTCCAGTCCAATCTATGCATTCGACAACGGAGCGTCCAGCCCCATGAAGCGCCTCTTCATCCTGCTCCTTATCGCCGGCGCGGCGGGCGGCGGCTACTACGGCTACAGGCACTTCAAGGGCTCAGCCGAGCCGAATGCGGCCCGCGCCGCCGTCAATCCGCAGGCGGCCGGGATTCCTGTCGAAATCGGCAAGATCGAGACCATGACGGTCAATGAGGAGGTCGAGGCGCTGGGCACGCTGGCCGCCGACGAATCCGTCGTGATCGCGCCCGAGATCGCCGGCCGCGTCATGTCGCTGGGCTTCAGGGAAGGCGAGCGCGTCAGCAAGGGCCAGCCCTTGGTCAAGCTCGACACCGCGATCCTCGACGCCGAGCTCAAGCAGGCGCAGGCTGATCTCAGCCTCGCGCGCGACACCTTCCAGCGCAACCAGTCGCTGGTCCAGCGCGGCGCGGGCACGCAGGTGGCGTTTGAGCAGGCCACGGCCCAGCTCGCCACCAACGAGGCCCGGCTCCAGCTCGCCCAGGCCAAGCTCGCGCAGTCGACCATCGTCGCGCCGTTCAATGGCGTCGTCGGCCTGCGCTCGGTTGGCGTCGGCGACTATGTCTCGGTCGGCAAGACGCTGATCACGCTGACCAATATCGACCCGATCAAGGTCGATTTCCGCGTGCCGGAGATCTTCCTGTCGCGCGTCAAGGTCGACCAGCCGATCAAGGTCAGGGTCGATGCCGTGCCGGGGCGCGATTTCGACGGCAGGATCTTCGCGATCGACCCGGTCGTCGACGTCAACGGCCGCGCCATCCGCCTTCGCGCCGCGATCCCCAATGCCGACCTCGTGCTGAAGCCCGGCCTCTTCGCCCGCATTGTCATCGTCGTCGACCAGCGTGAGAATGCGCTCGTCGTGCCCGAGACGGCGGTGGTGCCAGACGGCGTCGGCAAGATCGTCTACATCGTCGAGAACGGCAAGGCCAGGCGCGTGCCCGTCGAACTCGGCAAGCGCCTGCCCGGCAAGGTCGAGATCGTGAAGGGCCTGAAGGCCGACATGCAACTGGTCAGCGCCGGCCAGATGCGGCTGCGTGACGGCGCGACGGTGGCGATCAAGGCTGCTCCCCCGGCACAGACCAGCGCGACTGAAGCGCCAGCGCCGAGCGTGCTGCGATGAGCCTGTTCGAACTCTTCGTCCGCCGCCCCGTCCTCTCGACGGTGCTCAGCCTGCTCGTGGTGCTGGTCGGCATCGTCTCCTATACGCGCCTGACCATCCGCGAATATCCCAACATCGACGAGCCCACCGTTTCGGTGCGCACGACCTATACCGGCGCGTCGGCCGAGATCGTCGAGACGCAGGTCACGCAGATTCTTGAGAACTCGATCGCCGGCATCGAGGGCATCGAGATCATCTCCTCGACCAGCCGGCAGGAAACCAGCAACATCACCGTGCGTTTCCGCCCCGACGTCGACCCTGACGTCGCTGCGTCCGACGTGCGCGACAGGGCCAGCCGCGTCCGCGGCCGCATGCCGACCGAGATCGACGAGCCGATCATCGCCAAGGTCGAGGCCGATGCGCAGCCGATCATGTTCCTCTCGCTGACCTCTACGCGGCACAACCCGCTCGAACTCACCGACTTCGCCGACCGCTTCATCACCGACCGAGTCCAGAACATCACCGGCGTCGCCGAGGTCCAGATCCGCGGCGAGCGCCGCTACGCCATGCGCGTCTGGCTCGATCGCGCCCGCATGGCCGCCTACAACATCACCGTCCAGGAGATCGAGGCGGCGATGCGGGCGCAGAACGTCGAGATCCCCTCCGGCCGCATCGAGAGCAACAACCGCGAGTTCACGGTGCTCTCCCAGACCAGCCTGACCACGCCCGAGCAGTTCAAGCAGATCGTCGTCAGGGATGTGAACGGCTTCTCGGTCAAGCTCGGCGACGTCTCGCGCGTCGAGCTCGGCGCGCTGGCCGAGCGCAACGCGGCGTGGTTCTCGGGCAGGAACTCGGTGACCATCGGCATCGTCAAACAGGCCACAGCCAACCCGCTCGATGTCTCGACCGGCGTCAGGGCGGCGCTGCCGGGCATCACCGAAGACCTGCCCGACGGCATGTCGATCGCGACCTCCTACGACACCTCGATCTTCATCGATCGCTCGATCAAGGCGGTCTACACCACCATCGCGGAGGCGGTGGCGCTGGTAGTGCTGATCATCTTCGTCTTCCTGCGCTCGCTGCGCGCGACGCTGATCCCGCTGGTCACGATCCCCGTTTCGCTGATCGGCGCGTTCGCGCTGATGTATGCCTTCGGCTTCACCGTGAACACGCTGACGCTGCTCTCGATGGTCCTCGCCATCGGCCTCGTCGTCGACGACGCCATCGTGGTGCTGGAGAACATCCACCGCCACATCGAGGACGGCATGGAGCCCAATGCAGCGGCGATCCGCGGCATCAAGGAGATCGCATTTGCGGTCATCGCGATGACGCTGACGCTCGTCGCGGTCTATGCGCCGATGGCGTTTTCGACCGGCCGCACGGGCAAGCTCTTCATCGAGTTTGCTCTGACTCTGGCTGGCGCGGTTCTGGTCTCTGGTTTCGTGGCTCTGACGCTGACGCCGATGATGTGCGCCAAGCTGATCCGGCACGAGGGCTCGCACGGCCGCTTCTACAACTGGCTTGAGCGCGGTTTCAACGCCATGTCGAATGGCTACCGCCGCTCCCTGCGCGCCGCGTTGTCGATACGCCCGGTCATCGTCGTTCTGGCGCTGGTCGTCGCCGGCGGGAGCTACTTCTTCTTTACCAGCCTGCGCTCGGAACTCGCGCCAATCGAGGATCGCGGCACCATCACCGCCATCGGCGTCGCTCCCGAAGGCGCGACGCTGAGCTTCACCGCCGACTATGCCCGACGCGTCGAGGAGTATTTCTCCAAGCTGCCCGAGGTGCAGAACTATCTCGTCATCGTCGGCTTTCCAGACGTGACCCGCGCCATTGCCTTCGCCCGGCTCAAGCCGTGGGAGGAACGCAACCGCAAGCAGCAGGACATCGTTGCAGAGATCAACCGCGGCCTGTCCCAGATTCCCGGCATCAGGCTCTTCGCCACCAATCCGCCTTCGCTCGGCGGTGGCGGCGCCACCAGCAGGCCGATCGAGTTCGTGCTGCGCTCGGCCGAGCCTTATGAGCAGATCAAGACCTATGTCGATCAGCTCCTTGCCGAGGTCCGGGGCAATCCGGCGCTGACCAATCTCGAATCGAACCTGATCCTCGACAAGCCGCAGCTCAAGGTCTCGATCGACCGACAGCGCGCCGCCGATCTCGGCGTCGGCGTCGATGTCATCGGCCGCACCATGGAGACGCTGCTGGGAGGCCGCCAGGTCACGCGCTTCAACATGAATGGCGAGCAATATGACGTTGTCGTGCAGGTCGAGGGGCAGGACCGCAATACGCCGCAGGCCCTGCAGACGATCTACCTGATGGGCCGCAACGGCGCGGTGGTGCAGTTGTCCTCGCTCGTGACCATCGAGGAAAACGTCGCGCCCAAGGAGCTGATCCGCTTCAACCAGCTCCGCTCCGCGACGATCACGGCCGTGCCCGGACCCGGCTATTCGCTCGGCGATGCGCTCGCCGTGCTGGAGACGGCAGCCGCAAAGGTCCTGCCGGCCGCCGTCCAGATCGACTATGGCGGCCAGAGCCGCGAGTTCAAGCAGTCGGGCTCGTCGATCCTTATCGTCTTTCTGCTGGCGCTGTTCTTCATCTACCTCGTGCTGGCGGCGCAGTTCGAGAGCTTCATCGACCCTGTCGTGATCATGGTCTCGGTTCCGCTTTCGCTGACCGGCGCACTGGCTGCGCTCTGGTTCACCGGCGGCACGATGAACGTCTACAGCCAGATCGGCCTGATCACGCTGGTCGGCCTCATCACCAAGCACGGCATCCTGATCCTCGAATTCACCAACCAGTTGCGTGAAGAGGGCAAGGAGATGATCGACGCGCTGGTCGAGGCGGCGGAACTGCGCCTGCGGCCGATCCTGATGACGACCGGCGCCATGGTGCTGGGCGCGGTGCCGCTCGCGCTGGCCACCGGGGCCGGCGCCGAAAGCCGCCGTCAGATCGGCTGGGTGATCGTCGGCGGCATGAGCTTCGGCACGCTGCTGACGCTCTTCGTGGTGCCGGTGGCCTATACCTATCTCGCCCGCAAGACGCGTGCGGTTTCTGCAGGACCGGCAGCGCGCGCCCACCCGCAGCCGGCCGAGTAATCATAAGGCGTGGCGGCTGCCGTCACGCTTCAAAGGGCTCGACCACCATTTCCATGCGCTCGCCGGCGAAGACGCTGTCGACGAGATGGATCGGCGTCATGTCGGGCAGGGCATCGACCGCGCCCGACAGCATCACCGCCGCGCCCGGATCGATCTTGAGCAGCACCGCCTCGCGTTCGCTGGCGAGGCGGGCCGAAAGCCGGGTCGAGCGGCGCACATAATCGCCGATGCCGCAGGTCTTGAACGCGGCCGTGATCGAGACGCCGGCTGCAGCCAGCACCCTGTCGAAACCGGGAAAGCGCACCGCCTCCAGCCAGTGCACGCCGGTTCCGACCGGCACGCCGCCGGCAAGGCTCAGCGTCTCGATGCGCCAGAGCGGCGCGCCCTCCGCCAGCCTCAAAGCCGCACAGGGCATTGCCTCTCCCGCCATGATCTCGGCGGAGAGGATCGCTCCCGACACCGCGATGCCGGCCGCGCCGAAATTCGCCCGCATGCTGACGCGACGCCCGATGCGATAGGGAAAGCGCGGCGCTGAGACCTGCGTGCCGCGCCCGCGCGCCACCGTCACCAGCCCCTGCTCGGCCAAATGTCGGAAGGCCTGCCGCACCGTGTGGCGATGCACGCCGTGCTGTTCCGCCAGCGCGACCGAGGCCGGCAGCGTGTCCCCGGGCCGGTAGTCCCCGCGCGCGATCGCCTCGGCCAAACCGTCGGCGATGCGCCGCCAGGCCGTCCCGCCTTCGCCGGCCGGCTCCGCCTCGCGCCCATTTGAGGTCGTCATCAAAATTTCATCCAAAATGTATAGACCTTCTCTCGCGGCTGGCCTATTATAGTCTAGACATTATCATTTGACCAGAGAGCCTTCCTGATGAGCGGACCAGAAGAGCGCAAACGTTGGATGGCGGTTCTCGCCCGCGCCAGCCGCGCCGAGATCGAGGCGCTGGCCGGGCCGGTGCTGCCGGCGCATGAAGTTATGAAGGTGCCCGAGACCGGCACGGTCATGGTCGAAGGCCGGGCCGGCGGCGCGGGCCGGCGCTTCAATCTCGGCGAGGCGACGATGACGCGCTGCATTGTCCGGCTTTCGGACGGGGCAATGGGCTTCTCCTACGCGCTCGGCCGTGACGGCCGCAAGGCGCGCCTTGCCGCGATCATCGACGCCCGCCTCCAGCGTGAAAGCGACGGCGCGCTGCGCGACGGTGTCTCGCGCCTCGCTTCGGCGCAAGCCGCCGCCCGCGACCTCGCCTCGCGCAAGGCCGCCGCCACCAAGGTCGATTTCTTCACTCTGGTCAGGGGCGCGTGATGGCTGGCGAAACCCTCATCGCGGCGGGATTTTCCGACCCCGTCTTCCAGTCCCAGGGCGCCTTTCGCGCCCTGCTGTCGGCTTTGTCCGAGCCCGGCACGCGCCACGAGATCGCTCGCGAGACGCCCGCGCCCGATGGCCTCGACGGCGCGGCCGCGACCGCCCTGCTGACGCTCGCCGATTACGAGACGCCGATCTGGCTGGCGGCAGGTCTGCGCGACGGCTCGGCCGGGGCGTGGCTGCGCTTCCATTGCGGCGCGGCTTTGGTCGATGAGCCGGCGGACGCGAGTTTCGCGGTGATAAGCGGAGAAGATGCTGGCCCTCTGCTGAGCGACTTCAACCCCGGTCACGACCAGTTCCCGGATCGCTCGACCACGGTGATCGTCTCCTGCGCGGCCCTCGATGGCGGGCCGGAGGTGACACTGTCGGGACCCGGCATCGCCGGTACGCGCATGATCGCCCCTCGCGGCCTGCGGCCCGGCTTCTGGGCCGAGGTCGACGCCAATGCCGAACTCTACCCGCTCGGCGTCGATCTGATCCTGAGTTGCGGCGACACGCTGATCGGCCTGCCGCGCTCGACTCAAATTCTGGAGGGTTGAGCCATGTATGTCGCGGTAAAAGGCGGCGAGGCCGCTATCCTCGCCACGCATGATCTGGTCGCCGAGGCCCGTCGCGGCGACGCTGCCGTTCCCGAGATTTCGGTCGCCCAGATCCGCGAGCAGCAGGGCCTGGCCTGCGCCCGCGTGATGAACGAGGGCTCGCTCTACGACGCCGACCTCGCAGCGCTCGCGCTGAAGCAGGCGCAGGGCGACGTCATCGAGGCCGCCTTCCTGATGCGCGCCTACCGCACCACCCTGCCGCGCTTCGGCTCGTCTCAAGCCGTCGACACCGCCGCCATGGCGATCCGCCGGCGGGTCTCGGCGACCTACAAGGATCTGCCGGGCGGGCAGGTGCTGGGACCGACCTATGACTACACGCACAGGCTGTTCGATTTTGCGTTGATGGAGGAAGAGGGGCAGTCGGCAGTCGGCAGTGGGCAGTCGTCTGCCGCCGGTCCCGACTGCCCACTGCCTATTGCCGACTGCCTCGCCCTCCACATGCCCCGCGTCCCCGACATCCTTGGCGCGGAAGGGCTGATGGAGCCCGAGACGCCGCCCGAAGGCGATCCCCGCCCCTTCGACCTGACCCGCGAGCCGGTCTCCTTCCCGGCCGACCGCGATGTTCGATTGCAGGCGATGGCGCGCGGCGACGAGGGCTTTCTGCTCGGCCTGGGCTATTCGGTGCAGCGCGGCTTTGGCGGCAACCACCCCTTCGTCGGCGAGATCCGTGTCGGCGAGGTCTGCGTCGAGTTCATCCCCGAGGAACTCGGCTTCGCCGTCGATCTCGGCGAGATCACCTTGACCGAATGCCAGATGGTCAACCAGTTCACCGGCTCCAAAGAGGTCGCGCCGCAGTTCACGCGCGGCTACGGCCTCGCCTTCGGCCACGCCGAGCGCAAGGCGATGTCGATGTCGCTGGTCGACCGGGCGCTGAAATGCCGCGAGTTCGGCGAGGCCGCGACCTACCCGGCCCAGCAGGACGAGTTCGTGCTCTATCACTCCGACAATGTCGAGGCGGCCGGCTTCGTTGAGCATCTCAAGCTGCCGCACTACGTCGATTTCCAGGGCGAACTCGAGCTGATCCGTCGCATCACCCGCGAGCGCCAGGAAAGACTGGACAAAGAGGAGCGGCTGGCGCGCGACGCCGCGCCCCTGCAGGAGGCCGCGGAATGAACGCCCACCAGACGCTCGACGCCGACGATGCCAAGCCGGCTTACAACTACGCCTATCTCGACGAGCAGACCAAACGGATGATCCGCCGGGCCCTGCTCAAGGCGGTCGCGATCCCCGGCTACCAGGTTCCGTTCGGCTCGCGCGAGATGCCGCTGGCGCGCGGCTGGGGCACCGGCGGCATCCAGGTCACCGCCGCGATCATCGGCCCCGACGATACGCTCAAGGTCATCGACCAGGGCGCCGACGACACCACCAACGCCGTCTCGATCCGCCGCTTCTTCGAGCGCACGGCGAATGCCCGGACCACCGAGGCGACTGACGCCGCGACGATCATCCAGACCCGCCACCGCATCCCCGAGGCCCCGCTCAGCGCCGGCCAGATCATGGTCTATCAGGTGCCGCAGCCCGAGCCCCTGCGGAAGCTCGAGCCGCACGAGGCCGAAACGCGAAAGATGCATGCCTGGGCCGAGTACGGGCTGATGCAGGTCAAGCTCTACGAGAATATCGCCCGCTTCGGCGAGGTGACGACGACCTACGACTACCCGGTCATGGTCAATGGCCGCTACGTCATGGCGCCTTCGCCAATCCCGAAATTCGACAATCCCAAAATGCACATGTCGCCGGCCTTGCAGCTCTTCGGCGCCGGCCGCGAAAAGCGCATCTACGCGCTGCCGCCCCATACCAGCGTCAGGAGCCTCGATTTCGACGACCACCCCTTCCGCATCCAGAGCTGGACGCAGCCCTGCGGGCTCTGCGGCGCGACCGACTCCTATCTCGACGAGGTCGTCACCGACGACCGGGGCGGACGCATGTTCGTCTGCTCGGACAGCCATCATTGCGAGACACGTCGCGAAGCCGGCCATCGCGGAGAGATGCTGGGCGACGCGACCGCGCTTCATCTCGTCGAGGAGAACCAGCCATGACCGTCCACGTTCCCCTCCCCGAGACCATCCTCGACCCCGCCCCGCTGCTCTCAGTCGCCGGCGTCTCCCGCTTCTATGGCGAGCGCATCGGCTGCGCGGACGTCTCCTTCGAGCTCTGGCCCGGGGAGGTGCTCGGCATCGTCGGCGAATCCGGCTCCGGCAAATCGACGCTTTTGCGCTGTCTCGCCGGCATCGACCGGCCCGACGCGGGCGAGGTGCTGTTCCGGGGTTCCGGCCAGCCGCTCGACATCTACTCGGTCGCCGAGCAGGAGCGCAGGCGGCTGATGCGCACGGCCTGGGGCATCGTCCACCAGAATCCGCGCGACGGCCTGCGCATGGACGTCTCGGCCGGCGGCAATGTCGGCGAGCGGCTGATGGACCGCGGCGACCGGCATTACGGCCAGATCCGCGAGCGCGCGCTCGACTGGCTGTCGCGCGTCGAGATCGCCGGCGAACGCATCGACGACCGGCCGCGCCAGTTTTCCGGCGGCATGCAGCAGCGCCTGCAGATCGCCCGCGTGCTGGTCTCGGAGCCGAAGCTCGTCTTCATGGACGAGCCGACCGGCGGACTCGATGTTTCGGTGCAGGCCCGGCTGCTCGACCTGCTGCGCGTGCTGGTCCGCGATCTTGGCCTGGCGGCCATTATCGTCACCCATGACCTCGCCGTGGCGCGACTGCTGACCGACCGGCTGATGGTGATGAAGGACGGTCATGTCGTCGAGCAGGGGCTGACCGACCAGGTGCTGGACGACCCGCACCATGCCTACACGCAGTTGCTGACATCGGCGGTGCTGAGTGTGTGAGTATATTCACGACCGGCGCGGACAGGCTCCTCCCTTCCCCCTTGTGGGGAAGAGTATGGGGATGGGGGTGGTTCCGCCTGGTGAGCGCTCGCCCGCTCGATCGAGCCCCACCCCTGCCCCTCCCCACAAGGGGGAGGGGTTCCCCGCGCCCCTCCTCGCAGGTCGCTCCCCGTCACATCCGCGTCACTCCGCCGGCACAAGGCACTGACACCATGACCACGATGATTCACGTCGAGAACGTCGCCAAGGCCTTCACCCTGCACAAACAGGGCGGCGTTCGCCTGCCCGTCTTCGACGCCGTCAATTTCAGCGTCGCGGCCGGCGAGGCGCTGGTGCTGGCCGGGGCATCGGGCGCGGGCAAGTCGAGCCTGCTGCGCATCCTCTACGGCAATTACCGCCCGACTTCGGGCCATATCCACATCACCCATGCCGGCCGAGCCATCGACATCGTCTCCGCCGTGCCGCGAACCGTGCTCGACATCCGCCGCCGTACGCTCGGCTTCGTCTCGCAATTTCTGCGGGTGATCCCGCGCGTCTCGGCGCTGGATATCGTGCGCGATCCGGTGCTGGCGCGCGGCATATCGCCCGAGCAGGCGACCGTCCGCGCGCAGGCCATGCTTGCCCGGCTCAACCTGCCCGAGCGCCTGTGGAACCTCGCGCCCGCGACCTTCTCCGGCGGCGAACAGCAGCGCGTCAACATCGCCCGCTCCTTCGTCGATCCCTCGCCGATCATGCTGATCGACGAGCCGACCGCCTCGCTCGACGCTGCCAATCGCGACGTGGTGGTTGAGCTTATCGCCGAGGCGCGCCAGAACGGCGCGGCGATCGTCGGCATCTTCCATGACGAGGCCGTGCGCAGCCAAGTCGCCACCCGCTATCTCGACATCACCGACTTCCGGAAGGCGCCCTGATGGCAACGATTCTGACCAATGCCCGCCTGATCCTCGAAAACGAGGTCGTCACCGGCACGATCGCCTTCGACGAGAGCGGCATCACCGCCGTCGACCAGGGGCTCTCCTCCGTACCGGGCGCGCTCGACATCGGTGGCGACTATGTCGCGCCGGGCCTGGTCGAGATGCACACCGACAACATGGAGAAGCACTTCATGCCCCGGCCAAAAGTGTTCTGGCCGAACGGACTCGCGGCTGCGCTCGTGCATGACGCGCAGATGGCGGCGGCCGGCGTCACCACAGTCTATGACGCGATCTGCGCCGGCACGCCCTTCTCGACCAAGGACTACCGCAAGGACATCTTCGCCGATGTCATGCTGGCGCTGGCCGAAGGCAAGCGCGAAAACGTCTTCCGCATCGACCACCGCATCCATATGCGCTGCGAGTTGACGAGTCCGGACCTGTTGACCGACATCGAACCCTATCAGGACCACGAACTCGTGCAGTTGGTCTCGCTGATGGACCACACGCCGGGCCAGCGCCAATGGCGCAACATCGAACACCTCAAGACCTATGCGCTCGGCACCGGCAAGACGGTCGAGGAATTCGAGGAGGACGTCACCGTCCGCCAGCAGGAGGGCGCGGCCAACGTCTCGCGCAACTGGTCGGCCGTGGTCGATCTGTTCCGTTCGCGCGGCATCCCGATCGCGACCCATGACGACACCACGCTCGACCATGTCGAGGCCGGCGTCGCGTCGGGCGCGGTGATTTCCGAATTCCCGACCACGGTCGAGGCGGCAGCCGCCGCGAGGCAACGCGGGCTGGCGACGGTCGCGGGCGCGCCCAACGTCGTGCGCGGCGGTTCGCATTCGGGCGGCGTATCGGTCTCGGAGCTGGCGGAGAAGGGCCTGCTCGACGGGCTCTCCTCGGATTACGTGCCCGCCAGCCTGCTCCAGGCCGTTCTGAAGCTCCATGCCGACCACGGCATCGCCTTAGCCCAGGCGATGGGCATGGTGACGTGGAAGGTCGCCGACATTCTCGGCCTGAAGGATCGCGGCCATCTGAAAGCCGGCCTGCGCGCCGACATCGTGCGCTTCAGGGCGCTGGGTCCGACGCCGGTGATCGCGACCGTCTGGTCGCAAGGGCAGCGCGCGTTTTGAGCGGGCCGCGCTACGCCCTGTATTATGCGCCGGCCGCCGGGAGCGTGCTCTGGCGCTTCGGCAGCGCTGTGCTGGGCTATGACGCGATCAGCGGCGAAGACATCCCCTTTTCCGTACCCGATGGCTGCGACGCCGCGGCATGGCCGGGCCTGACGGAGGACCCCCGCCGCTACGGTTTTCACGCCACGCTGAAAGCGCCCTTCGAGCTCGCGCCCGGCCGCAGCGAGGCGCAGTTGCGGGCTTTCACACACAACTATGCCGCAAGCCTCGAGCCCGTGGCGCTGACGGGCCTGAGCGTCTCGGCGCTGGGCTCCTTCGTCGCGCTGACGCCGCCCGACGAAAGCCCGGCGCTGCAGCGCTTCGCCTTTGCGCTGGTGCAGGCCTTCGAGCCGTTTCGTGCCGCCCTGAGCGAGGCCGATATGACGCGGCGGCTGAAAAATCCGCTGACGCCGGCGCATCGGGCCTATCTCGAAGCGTATGGCTATCCTTATGTCGGCGACGCCTTCCGCTTTCACATGACGCTGACCGGCTCGCTGCCGCAGGACCAGGTTTCGCAGGTGAAGCAGGCGCTGACGCGGGCCTATGCGCGGGCCGTGCCTGGCGGGCCGGTCGCGATCGACCGGATCGCGCTGTTTCGTCAGGAGAGCCGCGAGAGCCGCTTCCGCCTGCTCGAATCCGTCAGCCTGAGCTGAGCGCCCGATGCGGGAGGAGCGCCACGACCACCCGGGTCAGCTTATCCGCGCCCTCGGCGATCGTCGCGTCGTTACAGATCGTCACCAGTTCGGCGGCTTCCGTCCGCAGCGGCGCTTCCCGGGCCAGTCGCGCCGCGATGTCGGCCTCGCTCTCGCGACCGCGCGCAGCGAGGCGCTTCGCCAGCACGGCTGGCGGCGCGGTGATGTTGACCACGACCACTCGCGCGCTGAGCCGCTCCGCCTGCGCGATCACGCCGCGCGAGACATTCGCGATCACGACCTCGCCCTGTCCGACGCCGGCCAGCGCCTGCGCGGGTATGCCGTAACTCAGCCCATGCGCCTGCCAGTGCAGCGCGATCTCGCCGCGCGCGACGGCCGCCTCGAATTCCGCCGGCGAGCAGCTGTCATGGTCTTCCGCGCCAACCATGGCCGGGCGGGTGATCAGCCGGCGCGCGAAACGGCATGCGCCGAGGCGCGGACGCGCGGCGTCCATCAGCGTGTCCTTGCCGGCCCCGGACGGGCCGACGACGAGAACGAGAACGCCATTGGGCGCATCTGGAACGGTTGATGATATAAGGGACGATGACGCCATGGCGGGCAAGAAACTCGGACCAGAACCTTTGATCGACCCGACCGCGCAGGTGCGGCAGGCGGCGCTCGGACGCTACACCGAGATCGGCGCGCGCACCGCCTTTATCGAGTCGTCGATGGACGACTACTCCTATGTCGTGAACGATTCCAATGTCATCTACACGACGATCGGCAAGTTCTGCTCGATCGCGGCGATGACCCGGATCAACCCCGGCAACCACCCGATGCAGCGGGCGAGCCAGTCGCATTTCACATACCGGGCGAGCGCCTATTTCGAGGACGCGCAGGACGACGCGGCATTCTTCGACTGGCGGCGCTCGACGCCGGTCACGATCGGCCACGATGTCTGGATCGGCCATGGTGCGATCATCCTGCCGGGCCGGACCATCGGCACGGGCGCGGTCGTCGCCGGCGGCGCGGTCGTCACCAAGGACGTCGCGCCCTATGCGATCGTGGCGGGAAACCCGGCGCGGCCGATCCGCGACCGCTTCCCCAAGCCGATCACTGAGCGCCTGCTGCGGCTCGGCTGGTGGGACTGGGAGCATGCCCGCCTGCGCGGCGCGCTGGAGGATTTCCGCGCGCTTGCGGTCGAGGCCTTCCTGGAAAAGCACGGCGGCTGAGACCGCCGGCGTTCACCAGCGATTGTCGAAGCGCCGGCGCGGCGGCGGGTCGTCGAAATCCTCATCCTCGTCCTGGTAGCGCCGGCGGCGGTCCTCATAGCGCCTCCCGTCGCCGCCACGGTCGAGCCGGCGGTCGTCATAACCGCCGCGATCGCGCCGCTCGCCATAGGAATCGCGTCCGCGCCCGTCGTCGCGGCGGTCCCGGCGCTCCTCGCGGAACTCTTGGCGGAACTCCTGGCGCGGCGGCTGTTGCGGCGGCGCGGCGGCGCGGGGCGGAGCCTGCGGCGGCGGCGCGGCGCGCGGGGCCGCGGCCGGAGGGCCACCGCCGCCGCCCCGGCAGACCAGCGTGCCGTTGACGTTGGCGATGTCGCCCGCACAGGTGCGCGGATCGATGCGCGCGGCGCGCAGCGTGCCGGCCGCATCGGGACAGGCGGCGACGATCTGGTCGCCATCCATGTCCCAGCCGCTGCAACTCTGCTGGTAGCTTCCAGCCCGCTGCGCCAGAGCTGGGCCGGCGCAAAGCGTCAGGCCGAGAACCATGGCGGGAACGAGAAATTTCACTGTCACGGCGGCTCTCCCTCAGGCTGCGACGTCTCGCATTGAGACGAGGCTTAACTGCGGCAGCCTGAACGTAGCGTGACCATGGCCGGCATCCCGGTCAGACGGCAGGATATCCGCTCAGCCGCCAGACCGCGCTGCGTTTGATCTCGGCATCTTCAAGCGAGCGCGTCACCGGCACCTGATAGCTGGCGATCTCGGTCAGCGCCGAGCGCGGCAGGTAGCTGCGCCCCGGATCGCCGATCAGGACGAGCGCGCCGCGCCGGGCGAGCCCCCCAAGCCAGGCGACGACGCGTTCCGCCATCGCCTTCTCGTAGCAGACATCGCCGGCGCAGATCACCTCCCAGCCCTCGTCGCGACCCACCAGATCCTCAAGGCGGATCGTCAGCGCGACCGCATTCGCCCCGGCGTTGAGCGCCATCGCCGCCGCCGCGAAGGCGTCGATATCGCAGGCCTCGACGCTCGCGGCGCCTGCCCTGCCGGCCGCGATCGCGACCAGCCCCGAGCCGCTGGCGAAATCGAGCACGCGCCGTCCGGCGACGGTCTCCGGATGGTCGAGCAGATAGCGCGCCAGCGCCTGCCCGCCGGCCCAGGCAAAGGCCCAGAACGGCGGCGGCAGGCCGATCACGGCGAGTTCGTCCTCGGTCTTCTGCCAGAGCTCCGTCGCCTCCTGAGCGACATGCAGCGCAATCTCCGGCGCATGCGGCACAGGCAGCAGGGCCGTATGCGCCAGGATGAAGCCCTTTCGGTCGAGCGCGGCGTCCGCGCCGCTCACGCGACGCGATCCGTCAATGGGCTCGCCAGCAGGCCGCGATAGAGCGCCTTGATCCCGTCCATGACGTCGCGCTCGGTATGGCCGTCGAGCAGGCGCAGCCTCGCGCTCGCGCCCATGCGCTCGACCAGCGAGGGCGCGCCAGCCAGCACGACCAGCGCCCTGGCGAGCGACGCTACGTCCTCGGCGGGAACCACCATGCCGTCCACCCCGTCGCGCACGAAGCTGCGGCAGCCGGGCACATCGGTGGTCAGGATGGCGCGTCCGCAGGCCGCCGCCTCCAGCAAGCTGCGCGGCAGGCCCTCGCCGCCGCGCGAGGGCAGGCAGCAGAGATGGTGCTTGCGCCAGACGCCCTCGATGTCGCGCGTCGGCCCGGCCCAGGTCACGCCCGGCCGCGCCGCCCATTCGGTCAATGTCGCCTCGGGGATCGCCTTGGGATTGGACGGGTCGGGTGCGCCATGGATGGTGAGTTCCACCCGCGCGCCCTCGGCTCGCGCCAGCCTGACCGCCTCGACCGCGAGATCGACGCCCTTGGACCAGAGCATGCGCGCTACCAGCGCCACCCGGAGCGGCGGGAACAGCGGCATCGGCTCCGGCATCAGGATCAGCGGATCGACGCCGGCCCCGCCGACCAGCGCGACCTTGGCCCTATCGGTCGGGTCCAGGCCCAGCGCCACGGGGTCGTCGGGATTCTCGAACAGGAAGCGAACCTTAGGCCCGGCGATCGCCTCGCGCAGCCAGAGCGACACGCCAAACCGGGCCAGCGCCGCGACCACGCCCTTCCGCGCGCCGAGAAAGCCCAGCCCCGTCAGCGCATAGACGCGCCGTTCGACGCCGGCGAGCTTGCCGGCGAGCCCCGCCAGCGCGATCGGCTTGAGTGCGATGCAATGCAGGATGTCGGGCTTTTCCTGCGCGATCAGCCGGCGCAGCGCCATGACCTGCCGCACCAGCCCGGCAGGCGACAGGCTGCGGCGCTCCGCCTCCAGCGCGACGAGCCGCGCCCCTGTCGCCTCGATGATCCGCCGGTGCTGGCGCTCGCGCGCGATCACCACGACCTCGAGATCGAGTTCGCGCGCCGCCCGCGCCATGGGCAGGAAATGCGAGGCGAAGAACCAGTCTTCCGTGGCGACGAAGAGGAGCTTTGGACGGCGCGGCATGCCGCGACATCAGGCGCATGAGGCCGCGAAGGTCAAGGGCCTGCGCGACCTGTCAGGGCCGCGCGAGCGTGACGGGAACAGCCTTTGCCAGCGCGGCCGGCGCGTCGACACGGCCCGCCCCGAAGACCGGATCGCGCCCGCGCGCGCCGAGATCGACCGCGCTGTCCATCAGCAGCTTGCGCACGCCATCGAGATCGAGGTCTGGCCGCTTCTCCAGGATCAGCGCGGCCAGCCCGGAGACATGAGCGGCAGCGATCGAGGTTCCAGACGAGAAGGCATAGCGCCCCTGCGGTTCGGCGGCGAGCACATCGACGCCGGGCGCGGCGACCGAGACGTAAGCACCGCGATTGGCCCCCGCGAAGGGCTTGTCGTCGGCGTCCGTCGCCGTCACGGCGATGACGTTGGCGTCGGCGCCGGGATAGAGCGGCGCGGCTTTGGCCCCGCCATTGCCGGCGGCCGCGATGCTGACGATGCCCTTGGCCTTGGCGCCGGCAAGCGTGCGCGAGAGCAGACGATCCTGCGGGCCGGCGAAACTCAGATTGACCACGCGCGCGCCCTCGCTTGCCGCCCAGTCGAAGGCGGAAAGAATATGGAACGTCGTGCCGCTGGCCGAGGCCGGCCCGGCCTTGCCGGAGAAGGCCCGCGCCGCCAGCAGGCGCGCTGCGGGGGCGACGCCCTGCAACTGCGCCTGCGCCGAGATCGCCGCCGCCATGGCCGTGCCATGGGCATGCGGGGCGGGCTCCTGCCCAAGCGCATCGAAGCTGCCGGCGATGATGCCCTGCAGTTCCGGATGCGCGCTGTCCATCCCGGAATCGATCACCGCGACGCGTACGCGTTCGCCCCTGGCCAGCCGGTGCGCGTCATCCAGCCGGAGTTTGTCGACGATGTATTGCGGCTGGCGGATGCGCAGGGCGGATGGCGCAGGCTGGGTCGCGGGAGCCGACGCGACCGGCGTCTGCGCGTCGGCTACCGACTTGGGCACATCCTGCTGCAGAGCATAGACATAGTTCGGCTGGGCGCTGGCGACCCTGGGGTCGCCCGCCATCTGCGCCAGAACCGTGCGGGCGCTGCGGCCATCGTTCAGCCGCGCCCGGATGATGGTGACGCCGGCGAGATCGAAGCGCCGGCTCGTGATCAGCGTGGCGCGGTGACGGGCCAGCACGGTGTCAGCCTGCGCGTTGGGAGCGAGTTCGAACAGGATTTCCTCACGGACCAGCCTTGTCTCCGCCAGAGGCGGCACGACGACGTTGGGCTGGCGCGGCGCAGGCCGCGCCGTCTGGGCCGGCGGCGGCGCGCGGCGCGGCGGAGCCGCGCGTTGCACGGGCGGCGGACGCCGTGGCCTGCGCGGCGCGACCTCCTCGACCTCATAGTCTTCGACGATGATCGGGCGGCGTGGCGGCGGCAGCGGCTCATAGGGATCATAGACCGGCCGCCGCGTCGCCTGGTCGAGCAGGATGCCGCCGATGATGCCGGCGCCGATACCGACGGCCGGCCCGCCCCAGCCGCCGCCGGGGCGACGATCCGGTCTCCCGGGCCGTTCACCGGGATAGGGCCGGCCCGGCGTCCGCGACAGGCTCTCGCGCTGCCTGATCTGCGGTTCGCGGAACGAAGGCTGTCGTCCTGCCGCCTGCGGCTGCGCCGGCCGGTAGACCGGGTATTCGCGGCTGTCGCCGCCGCCACCGCCCTCGCCGGCCAGAGCGGCGCAGCCCGTCAGAAGGATGGCGGCGCCCGCCAGCAGCGAGGCGCGAACGGGACGAAGGATGACGGCAAGGCCCGATGGCAGCAGCGACATGGCGTTTCGCCTCCGCAAGAAATCACATTACTACGGCGTACGCTTTCGAACGAGCGGGAAATCGCTCATGCTACGCGCAGTCTCTACGGCGCGGGTGCGACGAAGCTGACGATGCCGGCTTCCGCCTTCATCCGCGCGGCGATCGCGTCGACCTGCGCGATCGAGAGCTTCGCGTCGCCGACGCGCACCTTGAAGAAGCCGTTGGCGCGCGGCCCGTCGACCACGGAAGCCTCGTAGCGCCGGAAGAATGCGGCGATCTCGGAGGCCTTGGCCTCGGGCGCAAAACTCAGCAGCACATAGCGCTCGGAGGCTTGCGTCGGCGCTGACGCCGTCTCGAATGCGCCGTCCCCCCCGCCGCGCACGGCAAGGCCCGTCAGCACCGCGCCCTGCACGACCATGATCGCCAGCGCGGCAGCCCCCGCATAGGCCAACCGGCGCGGCGGCTGGGCGGCGAGCCACTGGCCTAGCCAGGCGATCAGGCCGCCCTTGGCGCGCGCCATCAGCGGGGCCTGCCGGGGCTCGGCCTCGATGCCGGCCATCAGCCGGTCGAGCGCACGCGGCGACGGCGCGCCGAGGCTTTCGTTCAGCAGGGCCGTCTCGGCCATGTCCTCGCGGACGATCTCGAGCCGAAGCCCGAGTTCCGGATCGGAGGCGAGCGCCTTCTCGACCCGCGCCCTGTCGCCGACCGAAATCCGGCCATTGGCGTAGAACGGCAGGAGTTCTTCCAGTTCCGCCCGTTTCGGGTCGGTCGCGATGGCGTCAGTCATGACAGACCTCCCTTCGGGATCGGTTAAGCGGTGGGCAGGACGGGCGTTTCAAGGCCAGCCCCGGTCGATGCCTGCAGCCTTGAGAACCTCGCCGAGCTTCTTGCGGGCATGGAAAAGCCGCGTCTTGACGGTGTTCTCGGGGATGCCGACGATCCGCGCGACCTCCTCGACGGAGGTCTCGTGGTAGTAGACGAGGTCGATGACCTCGCGATGCTCGGGCGTAAGCCGCTCCAGGCAAGCCCGGAGAGCGATACCCTTGTCCTGCTTCTGCAGCACGATCTCCGGGTCGTCGGCTTCGTCGGGGATACTTTGCGCGTAGTCGTCGTCGAGCCCGGCCTCGCGCCGCTTGCGCAGCAGCGACCAGGCCTTGTTGCGGGCGATGGCCAACAGCCAGGTCGCGACCGAGGCGCGCGCCTCGAAGCGGTCGGCCTGCCGCCACAGATCCATGAAGACGTCACTGATCACATCCTCGGCAAGCGTCTCGTCGCGGACGAGCCGCAGCACGAAACGGTAGACCCGCACCTGATGCCGCGAGAACAGCACCTTCATCGCGAGCCGATCGCCCGAGGCGATGCGCTTGACGAGATCGTCGTCGGATTCCGTATGCATCGCGCTCGAGGCCCGGCATATCGGCTCGCAAGGATTGGTCGCTGCGAGCGCGGCTAAGGTTCAATCGCGCCGAAGATTAATCGCTGGCGCGCGTTGCGCCAGCGATTTGAGCAGGTTCGACGAGACCGGCAGCCTCACCCGTAGAGATACTTCGGCAGCCACAGCGCGATGCCGGGGAAGGTGTAGACCAGGATCAGCGCGACGAAGACGATCCAGAGGAAGGGCATCACGCCCGAGAAGATCTGGTTGATCGTGACGTGAGGCGGCGCGATGCCCTTGAGATAGAACGGCGCCATCGCGACAGGCGGCGACAGGAACGAGGTCTGGATGTTCAGGGCGATCAGGATGCCGAAGAACAGCGGGTCGATCTTGAAGAACTCCAGCAGCGGCAGGAAGATCGGCACGAAGATCACGATGATCTCGGTCCATTCCAGCGGCCAGCCGAGGATGAAGATGATGATCTGCGCCACGATCAGGAACATCGTCGGCGACAGGTTCATCGCCGTGACGAGGTTCTTGATCGGCTCGTGACCGCCCAGCAGGGCGAAGATCGACGAGAAGATGAACGAGCCGACGAAGAGCCAGCACACCATCGCCGAGGTCCGCGCCGTCAGGATCACCGATTCCTTGACCTTGGTGAAGGTCAGCGCGCGATAGGCCGCCGCCAGCAGCAGGCTGCCGAGCGAACCGATCGCAGCCGCTTCCGTCGGCGTGGCCAGGCCGAAGAAGATCGCGCCCAGCACCGACATGATCAGGATGGTCAGCGGGAAGAAGCTCGTCGCCAGCGCCCAGAGCACGGTCGTCCACGGAACGTCGGTCTGCTCCTTGGGCAGCTTGGGCGCCAGCGCCGGGTTCAGCCAGCAACGGATGATGACATAGGCCATGTAGAGCCCCGCCAGCAGCAGGCCCGGAAACAGCGCGCCGGCATAGAGCTTTGGCACCGAGACGCCGGCCGTCGCGCCATAGAGGATCAGCATCACGCTGGGCGGGATCAGGATGCCGAGGCAGCCGCCGGCGCAGACCACGCCTGCCGAGAGCTTGACGTCGTAGCCCGCCCGCAGCATCGCCGGGAAGGCGAGCAGGCCCATCAGCGTGACCACCGCGCCGACGATGCCGGTCGCGGTCGCGAAGATCGCGCAGGTGGCGAGCGTCGCCACAGCGAGCGAGCCCGGCACATTGCCCAGCGCGAGCTGCAGCGAGTGGAAGAGCTTGTCGAGGATGTTCGCCCGCTCGATGATGTAGCCCATGAAGATGAAGAGCGGGATCGAGACCAGCACATCGTTGGCCATAACCGAATAGGTTCGCTGCACCACGAGCGCGAACACGGTGTCGCCCATCGCGTAAAAACCGAAGCCGACGCCCAGCGCCATCAGCGTGAAGGCGATCGGAAAGCCGAGCATGATGAAGAAGATGAACAGGACGAGCATGACCACGCCCAGTTCCGGATTGCCCAGCCCCAACGAAAAATTGCCGAACATCAGATCGCGTTTCCTGCGGTGGGTGCGCCCTGCGCGGCGGCGGCCTGTTCGAGAATGATCTTCTCGGTTTCCTCGACGTCGTGCAGGCGCGCCGGCCATTCGCCGGTGCGGATGCAGATGACGCAGCGGGCGACCTCGGCCAGTCCCTGCATCGTCATCAGCACGCCTGCGATCGGGATCAGCGATTTGAAGTGGTAGAGCGGCGGCCCGCTCGGCGAATTCGAGGAGTGCTCCCTGATGAGCCAGGAGAAGGCCGCGAATTTGTAGCCGGCCCAGGCCATCGCGATGATGCCAGGGAAGAAGAACAGGATGTACAGCGCGAGATCGAGCTTCGCCTGCGTCACCGGCGTCCACTGCCGGTACAGGAAATCGCCCCGCACATGCGCGTTGCGGGCCAGCGCATAGGGCCCCGCCAGCATGAACAGCGTGCCGTAGAGGATATAGCTGACATCGAACGCCCACTCCGTCGGCGCACGCAGCGCATAGCGCGCGAACACCTCGTAGCTGATCGCGAAGGTGAGGATCAGGATCGCCCAGCCGGCGAACTTGCCGATGGCGGTGTTGAACCTGTCGACCGCCAGGATGAATTTCATGGCCATTCCTGCATTCCGCCTGACGTCTTCGATATCGCGCCAAACGCCCGCCATCCTGTCCGGATGGCGGGCGTTGCAAGGATGGAAGCGAGTGCGCTTACGCCTTGAAGAAGTGCGTGTAGGCGATTTCGCGCGAGGGCGTGTTGACGCGCTCATAGGCGACGGAGCGCTGAACCCAGGCCTTCTGCGAATCGACCACCTTCTTGAAGAACGGATCGGCCCCGAGCTTCTCGATCACCTTGTCCCAGGCGGCGAGCTGCGCCTTCAGGATCGCTTCCGGCGTCTGAACGATGTTGACGCCCTTGGTGCGCAGAACCTCGAGATCCTTGGAATAGCGGTCGAGCGCCTTCCAGTTCATGTCCGAAGACGCGGATTCGGCCGAGTACTTCACAATCGCCTTCAGCTCGGGCGAGAGCGCATCGAATTTGCCCTTGTTGAACAGGATCTCGAAGCTCTCGGCGGCTTGGTGATAGCTCTGCAGCATGTAGACCTTGGCGACGTCCTGGAAGCCGAGCAGCGAGTCCGAGGACGGGTTGTTGAACTCGGCCCCGTCGATGACGCCGCGCTCCAGCGCGGGCACGATCTCGCCGCCGGCCAGGATCGTCACCGCCGCACCCATCTCGCGCATCAGGTCGGCGGCAAGGCCGACGGTGCGGTATTTCAGGCCCTTGAAGTCGTCGGCGGTCTTGAGTTCCTTCTTGAACCATCCGAGCGGCTGGCACGGCATCGGCCCGGTCAGGATGCCGACGAGATTGAGCTTGAGCTGGTTCTGGACGAGGTCGTTGTAAAGGTCGTAGCCACCGCCATAGTTCATCCATGCGAGGAAGGAATGGGCGTCCCATCCCAGCGCGGGCGGAGTGCCGAACAGCGAGAACGCCTTGTTCTTGCCGTACCAGTAGGCCGAGACGCCGTGCCCGGCGTCGAGGATGCCGGCATGGACCGCATCCTGCATCTGGAACGCCGGCACGACGGCGCCGGCGGCGAGCACGTCGAGCTTGAGACGGCCGCCTGACATGTCGTTGACGCGCTTGGCGAAGTCTCCGGCGAACTCGTGGAAGATGTCCTTGGTCGGCCATGTCGACTGGTACTTCCAGGTCACCGTCTGCGCCCGGCTGACCTGCGGCATCGCGATTGCGCCAGCGCCGGCGAGGCCCGCGACCTTGAGGAAGTTACGGCGGCTCGAACGAGGCTTGATTGTCTCCGACATCATCATTTCTCCCCTGCTGCTCTGTCCTTGTAGCCGGACGAGTCTTTGAAGCGGCTTTTCGCCGCGATGATGCAGAGTTCATCGCTTCTCTTCGCAACGCAAGCGCATGACTTAAGACTAAAGTCTAGCGCGCTCGCCGCTTTGAGGCGACACATGGCCGCAACGCGACACGACGACTGCGCGGCCGCAGATCATTTCTTCGCAGTGCAGCATGAAAAGCAGACGGCAGTTGCCACGGCAACGATGGAAAAGCCGGCCTTGTGGATCGCGACGCGCCGGGCGCAGGCAACTGTGTTGCGCTGCATCATCGACCGGGTCGCGGCATCGTGAGATCACGCGCGCATACGAATTAACTCTGTTGCGTTATCGAAACAAATGATGAGGAGCTTGATCATGCTGTCGCGACGATATCTGCTCGCGGGCGTCGCTGTCACCGGCGGCGCGGGCGCCGTGGGGATGACGCTGCTAGGCGAGAACAATCGCGCCAGCGCGGCTGTCGAGGAAGCCTTCGAGGTGACCCGCACCGACGCCGAATGGAAAAAACTGCTGACGCCGGCGCAATACGACGTTCTGCGTCGCGAAGGCACGGAGCGCGCCTTCACCAGCCCGCTCGACCGGGAGAAGCGCAGCGGCGTCTTCCAATGCGCCGGCTGCGACCTTCCAGTCTACGCCTCGTCGACGAAATTCGACAGCGGCACGGGCTGGCCGAGTTTCTGGGAGCCGCTGCCCAACGCCGTCGGCACCAAGACAGACCGCAAATTCCTGATGACGCGGACGGAAGTGCATTGCCGGCGCTGCGGCGGCCATCTTGGCCACGTCTTCGACGACGGCCCGGCCCCGACCGGCAAACGCCACTGCATCAACGGCGTGGCGCTGAAATTCGTCGCGACCTGAAGGCTGCTGCGGCAGCGAACCAGCCGTTCGCTCAGACGGCCTCGCGCTTGGCCGATTTCGCCGCGGCCTTCAGCGCCTTGTCGGCGCTTTTGGCGGCCCGCTCTGCGCTCTTTGCGGCCTTGTCGGTCGCGGTCTTGGTCTTGGCGGCCTTTGCCGCAGCCTTGGCCTCGACGATCTCGGCTTTGGCCTGGGCCTGTTCGGCCGCGACGATCGCCGCCGTCTCGGCCTCGACAGCTTCCTTGGCGAGACGCAGCGCACGCAGCCGCTCGGTCTTCTGCAGCACGGCGTCGCGCGCGGAGCGTTCGGCCTCCATTGCGCGGGAGGCCTCCTGCTTGCGTGCGTCGGCCTTGTCGAAAGCGGCTTGGGCGCGACGTTTGATTTCGTCGGCCGACAGTCCTCGCGTGGCCATGGCGGCTCGCTCCGGTCTCGGGCGGGAACGGGATTCGCGCTTCGGGCCGTCGGCCCGGAGCGATCCGGCTCCTCTCAGGCAAGTTTAGCTTCGACCGGGCGCAGTCCGGATGGCCTGCGCGGTCGAAGATCTTGCCGGCCCGACGGGGAAGCGACGAACCGGATCGAAAGGCTGCGCCGCTCGGGCGGCAGCCTGCGCGCTGACCTCAGCGGCGGCCTTTGCCGGCGGCGCGCATCTGGGCATATTGCACGGCCTCGAGCAGCACCTTGCGCGGGCGCTCGGCGTCGCGCCTGGCCTGCTCGGCCTTGCGTTCGACCTCGCGGGCGATCTCGGCCAGACGCTCTTCCTCGACGAGGCGGAGGCGTTCGATCTCGGCCAGGCGCTCGGCCTCGGCGCGGGCGGCTGCCTTCTCGGCGTCGCGGGCGGCGCGGGCGGCGGAGACGGCCTCACGTTCCGCGCGGCGCTGCTGCATGATCGGATCGTCCGGTCCCGGCCTCGCCTTGAAGCGCTCGAGGAGCGCCTTCTTGGCGGCTGCAGAACTGGACTGGCGATCAGTAAAGCTGCTGTCGTTCGGTTTCTTCAAGGTCGGCCTTCTTTGGGTTCACACGGGCGAAATGTCAGCCCGCGACCGGGCAATAATCCAAATCGCGCCGGATTGGTATTGAAATCAACGCGCAGGCGCCGGGCTTCCGGCGCGGACCGGCTTCGGCTTGACCTTCGGGGCGGCGATCAGGCCTTCGCGCTGCATCTGCTTGCGGGCGACCTTGCGGGCGCGGCGGATGGCGTCGGCCTTCTCGCGGACGCGCTTCTCGGAGGGCTTCTCATAAGCCGAGCGGCGCTTCATCTCGCGGAACACGCCTTCGCGCTGCATCTTCTTCTTCAGGACCCGGAGGGCCTGATCGACGTTGTTGTCGCGGACGAGAACCTGCATGGCTTTGAGCTCCTTGGCGTTTGAATGACGGAAAAAGGGCCGGGCTTTGAACCCCGACCCCTCATCGTGCCGCGTCGTCGTCAGATCGGGTGGCTCGGGCGCCGGTACATCCGTGGTCGCCTTAACCGATTCCGAGAACAGGCCAACGCGGCCTTTAGGCTCACTCGGCGCGAAGCTGGTCGGCCGACATCTTGCCCGAGCGCTTGTCCTGAACCATCTCGTAGGAGATCTTCTGACCTTCGCGCAGATCGCGCATTCCGGCGCGCTCGACGGCGCTGATGTGGACGAACACGTCCTGCCCGCCATCATCCGGCTGGATGAAGCCGAAACCCTTGGTGGAGTTGAACCATTTGACTGTGCCAGCGGCCATGACAAACCTCTTTCGCTATTGTTTATAAGACGGCGCGTGATCGCTCACGCGCCAGGATTTCGATTTTTTGAGCGGTGAAGGTCGTCAGCAGGCGCATTCTCATGCGCGGGGCCACGTCGTTCGGCCTAAATATCGACAATGCTCATATGAGCGCTTGAACCGCGCTTGTCAATGCAACCCGTGGCTGAATCGCCGCGACGCGCTGCGCCGGGAGCCTGCAACGCTTTACAAGCGCGCGCTTTTCGCCAAAGGCAGGGCTGTCCTTGTCCAAGCCCAGCGCAGTGCCCGTGCAGACCCCCTCGCTCGCCCAGTTCCGCCGAATCGTCGTCAAGGTCGGCTCCAGTCTGCTTGTCGACCGGGCGCGCGGCCGCCTGCGCCAGGCCTGGCTCGCGGCGCTTGCCGAGGACCTGGCCGAACTCCATCAGCGCGGCGCCGATCTCCTCGTCGTCTCGTCGGGCGCGATCGCGCTCGGGCGCACCGTGCTCGGCCTGCCCTCGGGCCCTCTCAAGCTGGAGGAGAGCCAGGCGGCTGCCGCCGTCGGCCAGATTTCGCTCGCCCGCACCTGGGCCGAGGCGCTCGGCGCGCACGGGCTCACCGCCGGCCAGATCCTGCTGACGCTGGCCGACACGGAGGAGCGCCGGCGCTATCTCAATGCGCGCGCCACGCTCGGCCGCCTTCTCGATCTGCGCGCCATCCCCGTCATCAACGAGAACGACACCGTCGCCACCACCGAGATCCGCTATGGCGACAATGACCGGCTCGCCGCCCGCGTCGCCACCATGGCCGGCGCCGATCTGCTTGTGCTGTTCTCAGACATAGACGGCCTCTACACCGCGCCGCCCGCCAGCGACCCCTCGGCCCGGCACCTGCCTGTCGTGGAACGCATCACGCCCGAGATCGACGCGATGGCGGGCGGCGCGGCCTCGGAGCTCTCGCGCGGCGGCATGCGCACCAAGATCGAGGCCGGCCGGATCGCCTGCGCCGGCGGCGCCCACATGCTGATCGCCGACGGGCGGCCGAAGAATCCGCTGGCCGCGATCAACGCCGGCGCGCGCTGCACCTGGTTCCTCACCGCTTCCACCCCCGCCACGGCGCGAAAGACCTGGATCGCCGGTTCGCTGGAGCCGCGCGGCTCGCTCTATGTCGATGCCGGCGCGGCGCGCGCGCTCGGCGGCGGGGCGAGCCTGCTGCCGGTCGGCGTCAGCCGGATCGAGGGCGATTTCGCGCGCGGCGACGCGGTGCTGATCCGCGATGCCGCGGGCTCCGTGCTCGGGCGCGGCCTCGTCGCCTATGACGCGGCCGAGGCCGCGCTGGTGCTGGGCAAGGCCTCCCGCGACATCGCCGCCGTGCTGGGCTATCCGGGCCGCGCCGAGATGATCCACCGGGACGACATGGCGCTCGGGCTGGGGTGACGATGCGTCGTCAAGGAAAAGCACCGTCGTCCCGGGCGCAGCAAAGCGCAGAGCCGGGCCCCATTCCGGAACATGTCCGAGAAGCGTACCGGAATGGATCCCGGATCGGCGCGGCGGAGCCTGTCCTTGGGCCTGCCGAAGGCAGGACCCGAGGGCCGCTTGTCCGGGACGACACCGCATGGTTTTGTGGGTTCTGCGATCGCGCGAGCCGACCGAAAACGGACAAACGCTGATATGACGAGCGAGAAGGCATTGCGGGTCGTCGCGACGACCGACACACAGGACGTCGCCGGCCTGATGGCCGATCTCGGCAGCCGGGCACGGGCGGCCGCGCGCACCGTCGCGCTCGCCCCGACGAGGCGGAAGAACGCCGCCCTGCTGGCGATGGCCGATGCCCTGCGCGCGAACGCCGCAGCCATCCTCGCCGCCAACGCGCTCGACCTCGCCGACTCGAAATCCGCCGGCCAGAACGCCGCCTTCATCGACCGGCTGATGCTCGATACCGCCCGGCTCGACGGCGTCGCCGACGCTGTCGCCGAGGTCGCGGCCCTGACCGACCCAGTCGGACGCGTGCTGGCTGGATGGACGCAACCCAACGGGCTGCGCTTCGAGCGCGTCGCGACGCCGCTCGGCGTCATCGCGGTGATCTTCGAGAGCCGGCCCAACGTCACGGCCGACGCAGGCGCACTCTGTCTGAAGAGCGGCAACGCCGCGATCCTGCGCGCCGGCTCCGACAGTTTCCGCACATCGAGCGCCATCGCGGCCGCTTTGCGCGAGGGACTGGAAGCCGCCGGATTGCCGCAAGACGCCATCCAGCTCGTCCCCACCCGCGATCGCGACGCCGTCGGCGAAATCCTGAAAGGGCTCTCCGGCTGCGTCGACGTCGTCGTGCCGCGCGGCGGCAAAAGCCTTGTCGCCCGCGTCCAGAGCGATGCGCGCGTGCCGGTCTTCGCGCATCTCGACGGCAACTGCCATGTCTACGTCCACGAACACGCCGACCTCGCCATGGCGCGCGCCATCGCGCTCAACGCCAAGCTCCGCCGCACCGGCGTCTGCGGCGCGGCCGAGACGCTGCTGGTCGACCGGGCCTGCGCCGCAACCCATCTCGCGCCATTGGTGACCGATCTGCTCGACGCCGGCTGCGCCGTGCGCGGCGATGCGGCGACGCAAGCCATCGACGCCCGTGTCACGGCCGCCACAGAACAGGACTGGGCGACGGAATTTCTCGACCGCATCATCGCGGTGAAAATCGTCGCCGGCCCCGACGAGGCGATCGACCACATCGCGCGCCATGGCTCCAGCCACACCGAGGCGATCGTCACGACAGACGAAGCCGCAGCCGCGCGCTTCCTAGCCGAAGTCGATTCCGCCATCGTGCTGCACAACGCCTCGACGCAGTTCGCCGATGGCGGCGAGTTCGGCTTCGGGGCCGAGATCGGCATCGCCACGGGCCGCATGCATGCGCGCGGCCCCGTCGGCGTCGAGCAGCTCTGCACCTTCAAGTACAGGGTCCATGGCGACGGCCAGATCAGGCCGTGACGCGAAACGACGCCGTCACCTGGGGTCCCGCGGCCAGCGGCGAGCATCTGCGCCTGCCGCCCCATGCGCCGGGCCTGCGCATCGGCCTGTTCGGCGGGAGCTTCAACCCGGCCCATGACGGCCACCGGCTCGCGAGCCTGACGGCGCTGCGCCGCCTCCAGCTCGACAGGGTCTGGTGGCTGGTGACGCCCGGCAACCCGCTCAAGGACAATGCCGCCTTGCCGCCGCTGGTGCAGCGCATCGCCTTTGCCCGCGAGATTGCCGATCATGCTCGTATCCAGGCGACCGGCATCGAGGCCAGGCTGCGCACCCGCTACACCGCCGACACGCTGCGCGCGCTGACCCTGCGCTGCCCGGGCGTCCGCTTCGTCTGGATCATGGGTTCCGACAATCTCGCCAGCTTCCACCGCTGGAACGAGTGGCGTGCGATCGCCCGGATGATGCCGATCGCGGTGATCGACCGGCCCGGCTCGACCCACCGCGCCGTCGCTTCGCCGGCGGCCAACTGGCTCTCGCGCTGGCGGATTTCGGAGAATCAGGCCGGCGCGCTGGCGGGCGCGGACGCCCCCGCCTGGGTCTTCCTGCATGGCAGGCGTTCGGCGCTGTCCTCCACCCAACTGCGCGCACAAGCCGAATCCGATTGAATTTCGGCCCCGAAGGGCGTAATTTGCTTCCGTCGCGCAGAGAGCGCGTCGTGATCGAGAGGATACGGAACTGAACCGTCAAACCCTTGGCGAAGCCGAGCCCGCGCCGCTTCCCCAGGCCGCTATGTCGGACAATCCCTCCGCCGATAGCGTAGCCCTCGCATTGCATATTCTGGACGAGATGAAGGCCGAGGACGTCACCGTCATCGATCTGGTCGGCAAGACTTCGCTGGCCGATGCGATGATCATCGCCTCGGGCCGGGTGAACCGCCATGTCGCCTCCATCGCCGATTCGCTGGTCGAGGCGCTGAAGGGCTCCGGCCTGCCGACGCCGAAGGTCGAGGGCATGCCGGCCTGCGACTGGGTGCTGATCGACACCGGCGACATCATCATCCACGTCTTCCGGCCGGAAGTGCGCCAGTTCTACAATCTCGAGAAGATGTGGGGCGCCGACCGGCCAAACGAGCGGCTCGTCAGCTAGACCGACAGGCCGCATGCGCCTCGCGCTGATCACCGTGGGCCGTCTCAAGGACGGCCCCGAGCGCGAGCTCTGCGAACGTTATCGCGAACGCGCCGCAGCGCTCGGACGGGGGCTTGGCCTAAGCGGCCCCGAGATCGTCGAGATCCCGGAAAGCCGCGGCCGCCGCCCCGACGAGCGCAAGCGCGAGGAGGGCCAGGCCATCCTCGCCAGACTCCAGCCCGGCCTCGTCGTCGCTCTAGACGAGCGCGGCAGGAGCCAGACCAGCGACGCCTTCGCGGCGAAAATCGCGACAGCCCGAGACTCCGGAACAGTCTGCGCCAGCCTCGTCATCGGCGGCGCCGACGGGCTCAGCGACGACATCCGCGACCGCGCCGAACTGACGCTGGCGTTCGGGGCGCTCACCATCCCCCACCAGATCGTGCGCGCGCTCGCGCTCGAACAGCTCTACAGGGCGATGACGATCATCGCCGGCCACCCCTATCATCGCGCATGAGACTTTTGCGCTCCCTGATTCGCCGATTTCGTCGCTTGCTGACGCGCCGACGAAACACTCCGTCATTGCGAGCGCAGCGAAGCAATCCAGGAGGGCATAGAGCGAGATCTCTGGATTGCTTCGCTGCGCTCGCAATGACGATGGTAGCGTCACTTGGACCCGCCCTCGCCCAACCCCCGCCCCCCGATCCCGACCAGCTCACCCGCGAGGCGCAGGCAAAGCAGGCCGATAAGCAGGCCCGCGAAACCGAGCTCAGGGCGATCGAGCAGCGCCTCGCCGGCAATGCGCAGGCGCGTGCGAAGCTGGAGGCCGAGATCGCCGCGATCCGCGCCGACCGCGCCGCGCTGAACGGTTCCCTGCTGGAGACGACAAGGCGCGCACAGGCCGCCGAGCGGCGCGTGAGTGCGACCGAGGAGCGGCTGACCCTGCTGCAGACCAGCGAGGCGGCGATCCGGCGCTCGCTGGAGGGCCGGCGCGGCCTGATCGGCGAGGTGCTGGCGGCCCTGCAGCGCATCGGCCGCCGCCCGCCGCCCGCCGTGCTGGTGCGGCCTGAGGATATTCTGGAAGCCGTGCGCGCTTCCATGCTGCTGGGCGCTGTCGTGCCCGATCTGCGCCAGGAGATCGAGATCCTCAGCGCCGATCTCGGCGAACTGGTGCGGCTGCGAGACGGCATCGGCTCCGAGCGCAAGGCGATCACGGCAGAGCTGGAGCAGCTCGCGTCGGAGCGTCAGCGCCTCGCCTCGCTGGTCGAGGCCAGGCGCGAGCGCGAGGCCAGCGCCGCCCGCGACGCCGACGCCCAGCGCAGCCAGGGCGGCGAACTCGCGGCCCAGGCCAAATCTTTGCGCGATTTCGTCGAGCGTATGGAGAAGGAGATCTCGGCTGCGACCCGCGCCGCCGATTCGGCAAGGCAGGCGCTCGAAGCCGAGACCCGCGAACAGCGCCAGCGCATGGCCGCGCTCGCTTTCAGGGACCCGGCGCGGCTCGCGCCCAAGATCGCCTTCGCCGAGGCGCGCGGCCTGCTGGCGCTGCCGGCGGTCGGATCACAATTGCGTGGCTTCGGCGAAAACGACGGCGTTGGCGGCCAGACGCGCGGAATTTCTGTGAGCACACGCCCCAATGCCCTGATTTCGGCACCTTCTGACGCTTGGGTGGCTTATGCCGGTCCTTTCCGCTCCTTCGGGCAACTCTTGATCCTGAATGCGGGCGGGGGGTACTATATTCTTCTGGCCGGCATGCAGCGGATCGACGTCTCGCTCAATCAGTTCGTTCTCGCCGGAGAACCTGTTGCAGTGATGGGCGAAACGTCGGAAGCTGCGGCATCGATCGTCGGCTCGGGCACCGGGCAGCCGATCCTCTATATCGAATTCCGCAAGGACGGCGTCTCGATCGATCCGACGCCCTGGTGGACGAAACCGCAAAGCGAAAAGGTTCGCGGATGATGCGCAAGGTTTCTCTCGTTCTGGCCGGCGCGATCGCCGGTGCGGGCCTGACGGGCGTGGTCACCCAGACCAGGCTGTTTTCCTCCACCAGCGCGGTCGCGGCTTCGGCCGAGGTCTATCGCAGCCTCAACCTCTTCGGCGACATCTTCGAGAAGATCCGCACCGACTATGTCGAGAAGCCCGATGAACAGAAGCTGATCGAGGCCGCCATCAATGGCATGGTCTCCTCGCTCGACCCCCATTCCGGCTATCTCGACGCCAAGTCGTTCCGCGACATGGACACCGACATGCGCGGCCAGTTCGGCGGTCTCGGCATCGAGGTGACCATGGAGGACGGCGTCCTCAAGGTCGCCAAGCCGATCCGCGACACGCCGGCCTCCAAGGCCGGCATTCTGACCGGCGACCTGATCCGCCAGATCGACGAGACCGAGGTCAAGGGCCTGAGCCTGACCCAGGCCGTCGAGAAGATGCGCGGGCTGATCAACACGCAGGTCAAGCTCAAGATCGAGCGCCCCGGCAAGCCCGATCCGCTCGAATTCACCCTGACCCGCTCGACCATCGTCGTGCCGGCGGTCGAGGAGCGCGTCGAGGCCGATATCGGCTATGTCCGCATCGGCACCTTCAGCGAGCAGACCTATGAGGGGCTGCGCAAGGCGATCGACAAGGTCAACACCGAGATTGGCGTCGACAAGGTCAAGGGCTACGTCATCGACCTGCGCAACAATCGCGGCGGCCGTCTCGACCAGTCGGTTCTGGTCTCCGACGCTTTCCTCGATCGCGGCAAGATCGTCTCGACACGCGGCCGCAACGCCGAGGAAACGCAGGTCTTCAATGCCAAGAACGGCGATTTGACCAAGGGCAAGCCGGTCGTCGTGCTGATCAACGGTTCGTCGGCCTCGGCCGCCGAGATCGTCGCCGGTGCGCTGCAGGACCACAAGCGCGCCACCGTGATGGGCACGCGCTCCTTCGGCAAGGGCTCGGTCCAGACCGTGATCCCGCTCGGCGGCAATGGCGGCCTGCGCCTGACCACGGCGCGCTACTACACCCCGGCCGGCACCTCGATCCAGGCCAAGGGCATCACGCCCGATGTCGAGGTGATCCAGGACATCCCGGCAGAGCTCAAGGACAAGCTCACCGAGAACAAGGGCGAGGCGGCGCTGAAGGGCCACCTCAAGGCCGGCGACGGCAAGGACGAGCAGTCCGGCTCGGCCTCCTATGTTCCCGCCGACCCGACCAAGGACACCCAGTTGATCGCCGCGCTGAACCTGCTGCGCGGCGTCAAGAAGGACGCCGCCGCGCCGGCCACGACGCCCGCGCCCGACGCGCCCAAGCCGAACTGAGGCTCCGCCGAGCCGACAAATCTGGCCTCGGCCTTAGCGAAATCGAAAGCCTGGACGGAGAAATCCGCCCGGGCTTTTCGTTGCCCAAGCCCTCGGGCTCGACGGCGCGCCCGCGACGCGACAAGACTAGCGCGTGGGCCGCTGATTCGGGCCCGATTCGCACGCATCGAGGACGGCTGCCCTTGGCCGGAATGCCGCTCACGGAGCTTGACCGCCCGCTTGGTCAGGACCGCCCACCGCCATCCGGCAGGCCATGGGCCCGCTGGATAGCATGGGGCTGCGCCGGTTTCGTGGGCTTGAGTCTGGCGTCCCTCCTGCTGGTCGTGGCAATCAGGCGCGACCCGACCGGGGGCGAGCCCACCGCGACGGCCTCGATCGAAAAGCGCCGCGCCGCGCCCCAAAGCGCCGCATTGCCGCCGGCCGCGACCGCGCAGCCCGAGCCGCGCACCCAGTCCAGCGCCCGGCAGATGGAGACCGAGGCCGGCGTCACCGTGGTCAGGCCGGGCGGCTCGGACGCGCCGGGCTCGATCGTCATCACCATCCCTGACAGCGGCGCGGTCAGGCTCGCGACCTCGCCCGATCCGCGCCTGACCGAGCGCAGCCGCCATGGCCTGCTGCCGAAGCTCGGCCCCGACGGCGCAACGCCGGCGCAGGTCTATGCCCGCCCGCTTGGCTCGCAGGCGCTGGCCAAACCGGCGGGCCGCATCGCCTTGCTCGTCGGCGGCCTCGGCATCAGCCAGAGCGGCACGGCTGAGGCAATCACGAAACTGCCCGGCGTCGTCTCGCTCGCCTTCGCGCCTTACGGAGCCGAACTCGAACGCACCGTCCAGCGCGCCCGCACCGAGGGCCACGAGGTCTTCCTGCAGGTCCCGATGGAGCCCTTCGACTATCCAGACAACGACCCCGGCCCGCACACGCTGTTGTCGGGGCAGAAGGCGGCCGAGAATCTCGATCGTCTGCAATGGGTGCTCGGCCGCTTCACCGGCTATGTCGGCATCGTCAACTTTCTCGGCGGCCGCCTGACCGCCGACGAGGCGGCGCTCTCGCCCGTGCTGCGCGAGATCGCCGGACGCGGCCTCATGGTCGTCGATGACGGCTCGTCCTCGCGCAGCCTGCTCGCCGCCTCGGCGGGGCGTGCGCAGATCCCGGCGCTGAAGGTCGACCGCGTCATCGACGGCGTCGTCCGCGCCGACGCCATCGACAAGGAACTGGCGAAGCTGGAAGCGCTCTCCCGCGAGCAGGGCGTCGCGGTCGCCGCCGCCAGCGCGCTCCCGGTCTCGATCGACCGGATCGCGCGCTGGGCCCAGACTCTGGAGGCCAAGGGCATCGCGCTTGTCCCCGTCAGCGCCGCGCGCGGCTTCCGCAATCCCGGCACCACCGGCTCGCTGCCGGGTTCGTCGCGATGATGACGCCCGAAGCGCCCGAAGGCTATCGCCCCTGCGTTGGGTTGGCCCTGTTCAACCAGGACGGGCTCGTCTTCGTAGGGCGGCGCGCCAACAAGGCGCTGCGCGAGCATGTCGACGCCACGCATCAATGGCAGTTGCCACAGGGCGGCATCGACAAGGGCGAGACGCCGCTCCAGGCCGCCCGCCGCGAATTGCAGGAGGAGACCAATGTCGTCTCCGCCACTTTGCTCGCGGAAGCGCCGGGCTGGCTGAGCTACGATCTGCCGGTCGATATCGGCAAGGAAGCCTGGAAGGGCCGCTGGCGCGGCCAGGCCCAGAAATGGTTCGCTTTCCGGCTCGACGAGGGCGCGGAAGGCGAAATCGACATCGAGCATCCCGCCGGGGGCCACAAGGCCGAGTTCGACGCCTGGCGCTGGGAAAAACTGGCGCTGACGCCCGACCTGATCATTCCCTTCAAGGCCGAGGTCTATCGCGTCGTCGCCGCGCTGTTTGCACCCTACGCAATCCCCGGAAAAAGATCCTGACGGGACGAACGCCGCGCGAAACAGCTTTCGCGAAGCGTATTCCAGCTTAGATTCTAGACTTCGCGATTCGTCAGGCCGTCGCGTTGCGGTCTTCATCCAGGCGTCATCAAACCCTCATGCGACAGGACGATTCTCCAGCCATGGTTGATTCGGTCCACAGGCTACACGCCGCCGTGCTGGCCGCGCGCTCGCGCGATCCGGCCTTTTCCCGCACCGCCAAGCTGCTTGGCGAAGGCGTGCCGAAAATGGCCAAGAAGCTGGCCGAGGAGGCCGTCGAGGTCGGACTGGAAGCCGTGCAGGGCGACCGTCCGCGCGTGATCCTTGAAAGCGCCGACCTGATCTACAATCTCGTCGTGCTCTGGAGCGAGATCGGCATTTCGCCCGACGATGTCTGGCGCGAGATCGACCGCCGCGAACAGCTCTACGGCATCGCCGAGAAGCTGCCGAAAATCCGCAATCCCAAACCGGCCCCGATGGCGGCTGAATAGCTCAAGGCTCGCCGGCGATCACGCCCTTGCGCAGCAGGAAGCAGCCATAGGGGCGCGGGTCGCCGACCTGCACCACCGCGAACGCCGCCTTGGCCGCCGCATAGAAGGCGAAGCGCTCCAGCCCCGCCATAGGCGAGACCCGCCCCAGAGCCGCGTCCAGCTCGCGCTGGACCTGTGCCTGCACCTCCGGCACGACATGCGCATCGCCGACGACCTCCATCCGCCGGACCGGCGCAGGCTCGAAATCGTCGATCGGCAGCACCGACAGGATGGCGCGCGCCGCCCGGCACATGCTCAGACCCGGCAGCCTGACCAGCCGGCCGCTCGCCGTCGCCCGCGCGATCGTCTCGGCTGGATGGTTGGCGTCGACCAGAGCGAGGTCGTCGCCATGGCCCATGGCCGCAAGGACCCAGAGCAGATCGGCGGAGAGGACGGGATCGAGGCCTTTCAGCATGATTTATTTCTCCTCAGCCTGCCCGGCCTCGGCGCGACAGATAGACCCGCCGCGCATTGCCGCCCATGATCGCGTCGCGCTCATGCTCCCCGAGCGGCGACATCAGCGCCGCGACCGTCTCGACCCAACCTCCATAGCTCGCGCGCTGCGTCACCACCGGCCAGTCGCTGCCGAAGATCAGCCGCTCCGGTCCGAAGCATGCGAGCAGATGGGCGAAGACCGGCTCGAGCGTCGCGATCGCCCAGTCAGGGCCGGCTTCCGTAACCAGCCCCGACAGCTTGCAGACGACATTGCGGCGCCGCGCCAGCATCGCGATCCCGTCCCGCCAAGCGGTAAGATCGCCGCCGGCAAGGTCGGGCTTGGCGGCATGGTCGATCACTGCGATCAGTCCGGGGTTGCGCTCCAGCCGGCACAGCATAGGCGCAAGATGCCGCGGCTTCAGCAGCGCGTCGAAGACCAGTCCCTGCCCCGTCAGAGCCACGAAGGCGGGATCGAGCCCCGGCCGCGTCAGCCAGTCGTCATCGGCGATGTCATGCACCATCGGCCGCAGGCCGACGAGAAGCGGATCGGCCGCCAGCTCCGCGATGCGCTGCGCCACATCGGACGCCTCGAAATCCGTCCAGCCGACCACGCCCGCGACGAAGTCGGTTCGCGCCGCGCCACCGAGCAGGAAGCGCGTTTCGGCCTCCGTCGGCGCGGCCTGCACCAGGATCGTGCGGTCGATGGCATGCGCGGCCAGAAGGGGCCTGAGATCGTCGGGTCCGAAATCGCGATGGATCTCGCCGAGCGCCGGCGTCAGCCAGCCATAGTCGCCGCGCGACAGGCTCCAGAAATGCTGGTGGGCGTCGATCCGCATCGCCTCAGCCCGGCACAGGCACGTCGGTGGCGAGCAGGTCTTCGGCTTTCAATTCAGCCCAGAGCGCGGCGGGAACCGGCGCCGCCAGCTCCGCGATCTGGTCCGCGACCTCGCCTGGCGACACCGCGCCCATGACGAGGCTCGCAACAGCCGGATGCCCGAGCGGGAACTGGAGCGCGGCCCGCCTGAGCGGCACGCCATGACGGGCGCAGACGGCCGCAAGCGCGGCGACGCGGGCCATAATGTCGGGGGGCGCCGGCTTGTAGTTGTATCTCGCGCCCGGAACCGGACCTGTCGCGAGAATGCCGGAATTGAAGACCCCGCCGAGCATCAGCCCGATGCCCTTTTCAATCGCCAGCGGCATGAAGGAGGCGAGCGCCGGCTGCTCCAGCAGAGAATAGCGCCCCGCCAGCAGCATCGCGTCGAAATCCCCGGCGCGGGCGAAGCGCTCGCACATCTCCGCCTCGTTGACGCCGACGCCGATCGCCTTGACCGCGCCGGCCGCACGCAGCCGCTCCAGCGCGCGATAGGCCCCGTCCATCGCGTCCGAAAAGCGCTGCTCGATTGCGTCCGCCCCATGCGTCCAGACATCGACGTCGTGGATCAGCACGATGTCGATCGCATCGACGCCGAGCCTGAGCGCGGACTGCTCCAGCGAGCGCATCGCGCCATCATACGAGTAGTCGAAGCGCAGCCCATGCGGCAGGCCGCCGAGATAGCCCGATCCGTCGCCGCGGCCGGCAAATGGCTCCGTCACGCGCCCGACCTTGGTCGAGACCACGACGCCGCTTGCAGCCGAGCGCCGCAGCGCCGCGCCGACACGGTGCTCCGACAGGCCATGACCATAGAGCGGCGAGGTGTCGATCAGCCTGACGCCTCCGGCCAGAGCGGCCTCGACCGTCGCAATTGCCCGCGCCTCGTCGAGCCTCGCATAAAGATCGCCGAGCGGCGCCGCGCCGAAGCCGAGCACCGTCACGGGCAGGCCGGCGCGGCCGAGCGGACGCATCGGGATCGGGGCGGCTTCTGGCATGTCTCGCGAGCCTTCCATGACGGAAACCGACTATGTGCATACCGACATGTCAGCTTGCAACCAAGATCATATCGCGTTAGCACTGCGATCTCGGACTGACATGTCAGTAGATGCTTGCGAAAGATCACGCCCCATGGCCATCGACCCCAACCGCTTCGGCCTCTCCTGCGCCATCACCACGCCGATGCGCGAGGGCGGCGCGATCGACCTGCCGCGCCTCGTCCACCATGCCCGCCATGTGCTGGCGCAGGGCTGCGACTCGGTCACGCTGTTCGGCACCACCGGCGAGGGCGCGGCGCTCGGCCTGCCGGCCCGTACGGCGATGATGGGCGCGCTGATCGGCGCGGGGCTCGACCCGTCGCGGCAGGTCTATGCCGGCATCGCCGCCGCCTCCTTGCATGAATCCATCGACCAGGCGCGGATCGCGCTCGACGCCGGGGCAAAGGGCCTGCTGGTCGCTCCGCCCTTTTATTTCAAGGGCGTCAGCGATGAGGGGCTCCATGCCTGGTTCGCGCAATTCATCGAGAAACTCGGCTCGTCGGCGCGCAACATCATCCTTTATCACATCCCCTCGGTCACGGCGGTGAACATCAGCGTCGGGCTGGTTCAGCGGCTGAAGACGGCCTTCCCCGGGCTGATTGCGGGCGTGAAGGATTCCTCGGGCGACTATGCCACCACCGAGGCCTTCCTGAAGGCCCATGGCGAGCTCGCCATCCTCGTCGGCGACGAGCGCCTGCTCGGGCGCGCGGTGCGGGCGGGCGCTCAGGGCACGATCTGCGGCGTCGCCAACCTCGTGCCCCATCTCCTGCGCCCGATCGTCTATGAAGGCGCGGACGACCCGACCGTGAACGCGCTGGTCGACGAGATCTGCAGCCATCCGGTGCTGCCGGCGGTCAAGGCGCTGGTCGGCCACCTGCATGGAGATCCGGGCTATCGCGCGATGCGCCCGCCGCTCGAGGCGCTGGACGAGACGCGCGCCAAGCGCCTCTTCGCCGCCTGCGACGCGATCACCCGCGCCAGGGCAGCCTGAGGAGGGTTCGTTGAGCCAGCCGGAGCCCGAGCGCGACGCCGAGCCGCTGAAGCTGCGGGAGCGCGCCTATGCGAGCTTCACCGAGCGGCTGCTGGCGCGCGAGATCAGACCGGGGCAGTTCGTCACCCAGCGCGAGCTCGTCGCCATGACGGGGTTCCCGCTCGGCGCGATCCGCGAGCTGATCCCCCGGCTGGAGGCGGAGGGGCTGATCAAGACCGTGCCGCAGCGCGGCATGCAGGTCGCCCATGTCGATCTCAACCTGATCCGCAACGCCTTCCAGTTCAGGCTCTTTCTGGAGCGCGAGGCGACAGCGCTCTACACCCTGAACGCCACCGACGCCGAGATCGCCGGACAGCGCGCCCGGCATGAGGCGATCGTGGCGCGCGCCAGGGCTGGTGGCGACCCGGGCCTGATCGAGGATGCCGAGACGGTCGACCGGCTGATGCACGAGGCGATCATCGATCATCTCGACAACGACATCGTCAGCCAGGCGTTTCGCGTCACCTGGCTGAAGATCAGGCTGATCCGGCAATACGAGACCCGCATCCAGAACCACATCCTGATCCCGGTGATGGAGGATCATCTCAGGATCATCGCGGCGATCGAGAAGCGCGATCCCGATGCCGCCGCCGACGAGATGAGCGCCCATATCGGCAACGCCCGCAACCGGGCGATGACCTACTGAGGCATGATCGACCCAGGCATGACCGACTGAAGCACGCACCAGCAGACATCGAGCCGGAGAACCGGCCGTTCACCGGGGAGGAGATCACCATGACGACGATCACGAAACGCCGCTTTCTCATCACGTCCGCAGCCGCCGGCGCCGGCATCGCGATGCCCACCGTCCTGCGCGCACAGGCGACGGTCCTGCGCTGGGGCGAGATGCTGCCCGCCACCCATCCGCAGGTGCAGATGGTCGACCGCATCGCGAAGGAGGTGAAGGAGAAGACCTCCGGCCGCGTCGACATCCAGTCTTTCCCGGCAGGCCAGCTCGGCTCGGGCAAGGACATGATGGAATCGGTCGCCTCGGGCGCACTGACCATGACGACGGACGGGGCGGCCGCGCTCGGCTCATTCCTGCCGCAGCTCTCGGTGATCGAGGCGCCCTATCTCTGGCGCGACGCCGCCCATATGGCCAAGGTCGGCAAGGCCGCCGTGTTCACGCAGATGAACGCCGAGCTGGAGAAAAAGCGCGGCATGCGCATGGCCGCCGTCACCTATTACGGCAAGCGCCATCTGACGACCGGCTCGAAGGCGGTGAAGAGCGTCGCCGATGTGGCCGGCCTCAAGCTGCGCGTGCCACCGGTCGACACCTTCCGCGCCATGGTCGAGGCCTGGGGCGCCAAGGCGACGCCGGTGAACTTCAACGAGCTTTATCTGGCTCTGAGCCAGGGCGCGGTGGACGGGCAGGAAAACCCGCTGCCGACGATCCACAGCGCGAAACTGCAGGAGGTGCAGAAGCACCTGATCCTGACCGGACACATCATCACGCCGCGCCTCGTCATCGTGAACAGCGAGTTCTGGAAGGGCCTGAAGGAGGCCGACCGCACGGTTCTGGAGACGGCGATCGCCAATGGAGCCGCCTGGCAGGACGCCGAACTCGGCAATCAGGAGGGCAGCCTCGTCGCGACCCTGAAGGCCGCCGGCATGAGCGTGACGGAGCCCGACCTCGACTCCTTCCGCAAGCCGGTGCTGGCGACGCTGCCGGCCCAGTTCGAGGGCAAATGGGGCAAGGGGACCTGGGATACGCTGGCGGGGCTGTGAGGTCTTGTCCTTCTCCCCTCGGGGGAGAAGGTGGCAGCGCGTAGCGCTGACGGGTGAGGGCAGCGCCGAAGCACGGCCCTCACTCGAACCCGCTCACCCGGTTTTCCCTCATCCGACCCGGCTTCGCCGGGCCACCTTCTCCCCCGGGGGGGGGAGAAGGGAGGCTTGGCCTCAGGCAACCCAACCCCATGACCTCTCGCCTCCTCCACCTCTCGGACCGCCTCGTGCGCTATGCCGCCGTCGCCTTGTTGCTGACGCTGCTCGCCACCGTCGTCGCCGGCGTCGTCTCGCGGCAGCTCAACGCGCCGCTCGCCTGGACGGACGAACTCGCCCAGTATCTCCTCGTCTGGACCGGCTTCACCGGCTGGATCATCGCGGCGCGGCGACGCTCGCATATCCGCATCACCGTCTTCGCCGACAAGCTGCCCTCAGGCGCTGGCCGCGTCTTGGAGATCGTGACGCAAGCCGCGATCATCGTCTTCGCGGCGATCCTGACGCGCTATTCCTTCGGCCTGATCGAGCGGACCTGGGACGTGGACTCGATCGCGCTGCCGGTCTCGACGGCGGCTCTCTACATGGTCATGCCGCTGGCTGGCCTCGCGCTGATTGTGCAGGCGCTGGCCGAGATCGGCGACGTTGTGTCCGGCCGCCGCTTCGAGGCTCCGGAACCGGGATCGCAACCGCTATGACGACGCTGATGCTGCAGATCCTGCCGGTCTGGTTCGCCGCGCTTTTGATCGGCGTGCCGCTCTTCGTCTCGATGGGGCTGGCCGCGATCGCATTCGCCTTCTTCGGCGGCTTCCCGCTCGGCATCGTGCCGCAGAAGATTGCACAATCGGCCAATTCCTTCCCGCTGCTGGCCGCGCCCCTGTTCATCCTGATGGGCAACATCATGAACTCGGCCGGCATCACCGACCGCATCTTCGCCTTCGCCACGGCCTGCGTCGGCTGGCTGCGCGGCGGGCTCTGCCACGCCAACATCCTCGCCAGCGTCATCTTCGCAGGCATGTCGGGTTCGGCGGTGGCCGATGCAGGCGGCGTCGGCACGCTCGAGATCAAGGCCATGACCGACGAGGGCTATGATCCCGAGACCGCAGCCGCGATCACCGCCGCCTCGGCCACGATCGGCCCGATCATCCCGCCTTCCCTGCCCATGGTGATCTACGGCGTCTCGGCCGACGTCTCGATCGGCGGGCTGTTCCTGGCCGGCGTCATCCCCGGCCTGCTTATGGCGGGCGCGCTGATGGCGATGGTCACCGTCGTCGCGCGCCGCCGCGGCATGCCGCGCCATGCCTTCCCCGGCGCGGCGCAACTCTGGGCGGCTTACAAGGACGCGCACTGGGCGCTGATGACGCCGGTGATCCTGTTCGGCGGGATGATGGCGGGCATCTTCACCCCGACCGAGGCGGCAGCGGTGGCGACGGCCTATGCGCTCGTGCTCGGGCTTTTCGTCTATCGCAGCTTTTCGCTCGACGACCTCCCCGAACTCGTCGTCCAGACGGTCGAGACCACCGGCGTCGTGCTGGCGCTGGTGATGACGGCCGCAGCGCTCGGCTGGTGTCTGTCGATCTCGCGCATCCCGCAGACGGTCGGGCCGATGCTCGTCGATCTGGCGGGCAATCCGCTGGTCTTCCTGCTGATCGTCAACCTGCTGCTGCTCTTCGTCGGCTGTTTCATGGAAGCGCTGGCGGCCATGCTGATCCTGATTCCAATTCTGGTGCCGGCGGCCGTGCAGTTCGGCATCGACCCGATCCAGTTCGGCATCATCTTCGTGCTCAACCTGATGATCGGGACAATCACGCCGCCGGTCGGCGTCGTGCTGTTCGTCACATCTAAGATCGCGAAGATCAGCTTCGAGGCGATGTCGCGCGCGATCATCCCCTGGCTTATGCCACTCGTGGCCGTGCTGGTCGCGATAACCCTCTGGCCGCCGCTGACGACTTGGCTGCCGAAGCTGGTGATGGGGCGGTAGGCCCGGAATCTGCCAGGCCGCTCCATAACTCAAGGAACCATGCCCCATGCGGACGACCCTGCGCCGCCGACGCGCGGGCCGCACAGCGCCACGGCAAAGTCTTCTCCGTTATCGGCGTCGCCGAGGCGCTGCTGCCAAGCCATGCTCATGCGCTTGGAGCCAGGCTGATCATCGCGACCAACGACATCAATCTTCTGATCGATGGCGGGCTGCGACGGTCGCGCGGTTGAGTGCGACAGAAGCTTGAGGAGCCTTCTCCACCATGGCCTGACGCCGCCCGGCGTCGCCGGTTCGCGTTGATGCGCCCCAATGCGGCAGCCCGATTTCACCAGCGCTTAACCAATCGTCAGCCATCGTCTGTACGTGCGCCTATCACGGACGCCGGGCTTCAGATGCACCACCCCTCCCCCCTTGGCGCGCAGGCGACTCCAGGCTGTGCAAACACATCCGCCCGCATGGGCGGCGTATCCGTGCGCATGGGCGGCGCGTCGGCGCGGAAGCCGGGGCTGTCGACCGCCTGGTATATCGGCGCGGTCGTGCTCGCCCTGCTCGTGCCCTGTCTGGTGCTCTCGGGATTGTTCACCCACAAGCTGCTGCAGGCGGAGCGGGCGCGGCTCGAGGCCGACACGGTCAGGCTCACCACCGATCTTGCCGCCAATCTCGACCGTTTCGTCTCCAGCCGCTTCGCCACCCTCCAGGCGCTCGCAACCTCGCCGGCTCTCGACACTGGCGACTACGCCCGCTTCGAGGAACAGGCCCGCGCCTTCACCGAAGCCGAAGGCGCCCATCTGATCCTGCGCGACCGGGCCGACCGGCAGAGGGTCAACACACGGCTGCCCCGTGGAGCGCTCTTGCCGACGACACGGATCGCGAGTGACGCCGCCCTCGTCGCGACCGGCCTGCCTTACGTCTCCGACCTGATCTCGGGCCCAAACACCGGCGCGCCTCTGGTGCTGCTGCGCGTGCCCGTGGTCCGCGATGGCGAGACCCGCTACTTCCTGAGCCTGGCGCTGTCTCCGGCCCGCCTCGCGGCCGCGCTCGAACTCGGCAGGCTCGCTTTGCCCTATCGCAGCGCGGTGACCGACAGCGCCGGCCGGATCATCACCCGTTCGCTCGAACCGTCCCGCTTCATCGGCCAGAAACTGGCCGGCTTCGACGAGCTTGCCGGCGACAAGGGCTCATGGAACGGGATCAATCCGGAAGGCCTCGATATCTTCGGTACGTTTCAGCGCTCGGCGCTGACCGGCTGGCTGGTGACGACGGGGCTGGAGCGCACGGCGCTCGAAGCGCCGCTGCATCGCTCGCTCTGGATGCTTGGCGCACTCGCAGCCGCGCTGCTGGCGCTCGGTCTGTCCATCGCCATCCCGATCGCAAGGCGGCTGGTGGCGGCGCAGTCCGCGCTCGCCGTCATCGCCCGAGCCCTGCACGATGACGAGATCGCCCCGGCGAAGCCGACCGGCGTGCGCGAAACCGATCAGGTCGCGACCGAGATGCGGGAGGCCGCGTTGCGGCTGCGCTGGCAGGCGAGCGCGCTCGAGGAGGCCAATCGCGAGCTGGAACAGCGCGTCGCCGAGCGGACCGCGGCCCTGACCGAGACCGGCGACTTCCTGCGGGTCACTCTGGACAGCATGGATCAGGGGCTGGCCGTCATCGACGCCGATGGCCGCCTGCCGATCATCAGCCGGCGCGCGGTGCAACTGCTCGGCCTGCCGCCGGAGATTCTGGGGACGATCGTCACGATCGAGGAGGTCCGCGCGATCCAGGAGACGATGGGCGAGTTCGCCCGTCTCGACGCCAGCACCGGCGCCATCGTCGCGCTGGACCCCGTGCGGGAGATGCCGCCCGTCTACGAGCGGACCCGCAGCAACGGCTCGGTCATCGAGGTTCGTACGGTCGCGATGGCCAATGGCGGCGCGGTCAGGACCTATACCGACATCACCGAGCGCCGCCGCGTCGAGGCGGCCGTCGTCGCCAGCGAGAAGCGCTACCGGACGCTCGCCGACGCCCTGCCGCAGAAGGTCTGGATCGCGAAGCCGGACGGCACCGCGATCTACTTCAACGCGCAGATGGCGGCCTATCACGGCCCGGTCGGCTCGGATCTCGCCGAGCGCCTTGCGCTGAACCATCCCGACGACGCCGCATGCATAAGCGCCGCCCGCGAGGACGCCTATCGGACAGGAACCACCTTCGAGATCGAGGGCCGGCTCAGGCGGCTTGACGGAGCCTGGCGTTGGCACAGGCTGGTGATGATTCCGATCCGCTCCGACCTGACGGGCGAGGTCGTCGAATGGCTCGGCACCTCGCTCGACATCGACGAGATCTATGCTGCCAAGCGCAAGCTGGAGGAGAACGCCGAACTGCTACGTCTGGCGCAGGACGCGGCCGGCGCCGGCATGTGGGAATGGGATGCCCGGTCCGACACCGTCAGGCTCTCCTGCGAAAGCGCACGGATGTGGGGCTGGCCCTGCGAGGACGGCCAGAGCATCGAGATGCCGGGGTCGGATTGGGGGCAGCGCTGCCACCCGGACGATCTCGCCATGGTCTGGGAAAGGGCCGCCATCGCGATGGCGGAGCGCGGGTCCTATGCCGCAGACTTCCGCATCAATCCCGTCGGCGCGCCCGACGGAGCTTGGCGCTGGATTTCGGGCTGCGGCCGCGCGATGCTCGACGCGCGAGGCGAACCCTGCGGGATGATCGGGCTGAATTTCGACATCACGGAGCGCAAGGAGGCCGAGCGGCGAATCGAGCATCTGGCCCGCCATGACGAGCTCACCGGCCTGCCCAACCGCAGCCTGTTCCGCGATCACCTGCAGCGCAGCCTGGCGCATGCGCGTCGCGATGGCGACGGTGTCGCCCTGCTTTGCCTCGATCTCGATCGCTTCAAGGCGGTCAACGACACGTTTGGCCATCTCGTCGGCGACGAGTTGCTCCGGCAGGTCGCGACGCGGCTGAGAGCCGCGCTGCGCGGCGACGACATGCTGGCGAGGCTTGGCGGAGACGAGTTCGCCGTGGTGTCGAGACTGTCTGCGGGGCCCGATCAGGCCGTGCGCACAGCGCAGCGCCTGATCGCGGCGATAGAACAGCCATTCAGGGCGAGGGGCCAGGAACTGCTCATCGGCCTGAGCATCGGCATCGCCTACGCGCGCGACGGCGGCGGCGACACCGAACAGCTCCACCATGACGCCGATGCGGCGCTCTACGCAGCCAAGGCGGCCGGCCGCAACACGGTGCGCGTCTACGGAGACGACGACGCCCGCAAAGTCGCAGGCCTCTGAGCGTATCCCAAGGGGAACGGGCGTCATGCCCGGAAATGCGCCAGATCTCGTTCTGCGATCACATCGGAATTCTTCCAGATTTAAGTCGATTTTTACCCATTTACTGCGAAGTGGCTGGAGAGCTTTCGTTTTTCGATACAACCTCCAGAGAACCCCATGAAGCGCTTCTCATTTCGGCTGCCGATTTCGCTTCGTCTGGCCATCCTCGGCGTCGTCATCGTCGGCGTCGCCGTAGCGGCTTCGATGCTGGTTTCGATCCAGGCCGCCGACAAGGCGATGCGCGAGCGGGCCCAGTCCAGCCTCACCGTCAACATCAACCTGCTGCGCGACCTGCTCGCCGCCAAGGGCGAACCCAGGCTGGAGGGCGACAAGCTCTTCTTCGGCAACGAGGCGGTGAACGGCAATTTCGCCGCCGTCGACAAGGTCAAAACGCTGGCCGGCAGCGTCGCGACCGTGTTCATGGGCGATGTCAGGGTCGCGACCAATGTCGAGAAGGCCGATGGCGGCCGCGCGGTCGGCACCAGGCTGGCGCAGGGTCCGGCCTATGACGCCGTCTTCAAGCAGCGCGTAACCTACTCGGGCGCAGCCGATATTCTCGGCACGTCCTACTTCACGATCTACGAGCCGATCGTCCAGAAGTCGAACAATCAGGTCGTCGGCATCCTCTTCGTCGGCATCAAGCAGGCCGACTTCCTGCAGGTCATCGATACGATGATGGTCGGCAACATCGCGGCCGGCCTGCTGATCGCGCTGGTCGGCGGCGGCCTCCTGCTGCTGCTGGTGCGGCGCATGCTGAAGCCGCTCGGCGTCCTGAAGGAGGCCATGCACAAGCTGGCCTCGGGCGACCTCGCAGCCGAAGTTCCAGCCATGCGCAGCGGCGACGAGATCGCCGCCATGGCCGACGCCTTCGGCATCCTGCGTCAGGCCGCGATCGACAAGGCCGAACTCGAAGCCGAAGCCGTGCGCCAGTCTGGCATGATGGACGAGACGCGGCGCATGACCGAAGCCGAGCGCGCCGCGTCGCAGCGGCGTCAGACCGAAGAGGCTCATGAACTGGAAGCCGTGCTGGGAGCGCTGGCGTCGGGGCTCGCGGAGTTGGCCCAGGGCAATCTCACCTACCAGATCGCGATCGACATGCCCGAGGCTTACGTCAAGCTGCGCGACGACTTCAACGAAACCGTCGAGCGTCTCTCCGCTACGGTGCGGACGATCCAGCTGACCTCGGCCGATGTCGGTCTGGCGGCGCGCGAGATCAACATGGGCGCCGACGATCTGTCGAAGCGCACCGAGGAGCA
>JAESGK010000147.1_pt1 | contig 68094 bp, 58 predicted proteins | sample 9269681 | NCBI WGS metagenome assembly JAESGK01 (sample SAMN14515347, study PRJNA621673) | algae metagenome | isolation source: Timaviella obliquedivisa GSE-PSE-MK23-08B and co-occurring heterotrophs from... | place: USA: Grand Staircase Escalante National Monument, Utah | collected 2006-08-15
CCGGGATCGCCGCCTACAACAACACGCCGCGAAAGTGCCTGCGGTTCAGGACCCCGGCTGAAGTCTTTCTTGCCAAACTGTTGCACTTCGAACGTGAATCCACACCTTCGCTGCGCTCGGGATGACAATGTCTCTGTCGTGCGCCAGTTCAACGAATCTTGTCATCCCGAGCGCAGCGAGGGATCTCTCTTCCTACGAAGGGCGCCGCCACATCGGCGCCCGCTTCTTCACCGGATCGAGCAGCGACCAATCCCCCTGCTCGACGACATGGCCCTTCGGGAACGGCGAGCGTGGTTCCTGGCCCAGCGAGCGCATCACCCGGTCGTCGCGGTAGTAGCAGAGCAGCACCACGCGGTTGAGCGCGAACAGCGGCGCGCCGCCTTCCTTCTTGAAGGTCGCGGCCACGTCGCGGCGGCGGTCCGGGGGCAGGTCGGCAAAGGCGCCGCCGGAAAGCTTCATCAGATAGGCAAGTGCTGTGCGCGTGTCCTCGGTGTCGCGTTCGAGGCTTTTTACGATGTCAGCGAAGATCGCGTCATCGTCGGCGCCGGGCACGTTGTAGATGGTGCTGGCGGGGATCATCAGGCCCGCCAGCGCACGCAGGTCGCGGGCTTCGGCGTCGGTGAGGGTGGGGGTGGTCGGCATTTCAGTTACCTCTTTCCGTCGTCTCGACCGAAGCGCGTAGCGCGCAGTGGAGAGACCTTGCTTCAACACTTGGCCGTCTTTTCGTGGAGAGAAGGTCTCTCGACTTCGCTTCGCTCCGCTCGAGACGACGGGTACCCATTGTCATCTCCAGCCCTTCGACTTCGCTCAGGGCAGGCTCCGCGAGGGATCTTTCCTGACCCGCAAAGATCCCTCGGCCTTTGGCCTCGGGATGACAATTTTGGTGTTCTTGGGAGCGCGCCACTCCAGTGGCGCTCATGGTCATGCCGCGGGCCGAAGGCCCGCAGTCGTCACGATCGTGGCAAAGAAAATGAGCGCCACTGGAGTGGCGCGCTCCGATGACACTCATTCAAACAGCGTCCCTTCGCCCAGCCGCTGCTTTATGGCGTCCGCGATGTAGAGCGCGAGGGCCTGGATGGTCGAGGTCGGGTTCACGCCGCCGCTGGTCACCCAGATGCTGCCGTCGACGATGAACAGGTTCTTCACGTCGTGGCAGCGGCCCCAGTCGTTCACCACCGAGCGGTCGGGGTCGGTGCCCATGCGGGCGGTGCCTAAGAGATGCCAGCCGCTGTTGGGCACGTCGTCGATGGCGATGGTGTGGGCGCCGGCGGCCTTCAGCACCTCGGTCGCGCGGGCGTGCGCGTGGTCCATCATCCTGCGGCTGTTGGCGCTCACCGTGTAGTCGATTTTCGGCGCCGGGATGCCGTTGCTGTCCTTGATCGCCGGGTCGAGCGTCACGCGGTTGTGCTCCTCCGGCAGATCCTCGCAGATGGCGGCGAGGTAGATGCGGCGGTTGAGCAGGCCGCGATAGACCTTGTGATGGTCCTCGCCCCACGGCAGGCGGCCGTTGGCGGTGCTGGTGATGGCCTCGACGATCGAGCCGGTGCCGCGGCCGAACTGGAAGATGTAGCCGCGCACGAAGTCGCGCGCTTTGTCGGTTTCGTAGAATTCGTGGCTCCACAGGCAGAGCGGCGGGCCGTGGTTGCCGTCCAGCGGCTCGTCGACATAGCCGTAGGTAAAAGCATAAGGGTGGAACATCAGGTTCCTGCCGACCTGGCCGCTGGAATTGGCGATGCCGTTGGCGAACTTGCCCGACTGCGAGTTCAGCATCAGGCGCGGCGTGCCGACGCCGTTGCAGGCCAGGATCACCATCTCGGCCGGCTGGAAATGTTCCACGCCCTTCTCGTCGTAATAGATCACGCCGGTCGCCATGCCGTTGCTGTCGACGGTGATCTCACGGACGCGGGCGCGGGTGCGCAGTTCGACGCCGGCGCGCAGTGCCGCCGGCCAGTAGGTGATGTCGGTGCTGGCCTTGGCGCCCTGGGCGCAACCCGGCGTGCAGTGACCGAGGTTGAGGCAACGGCCGCGCCCGTCGTAGTCGACCGTGGCGATCGACGTGTCCGAGGGCCACCAGTGCCAGCCGAGTTTGTTCATCGCCTTGGCCAGCACCTGTCCCGACTTGCCCATCGGGATCGGCGGCATGGGCGGCTGTTTCGGCGGATAGGCCGGGTCGCCGGCCAGGCCCGAGACGCCGGTCATGCGGTCGTTCTCGGCGAAGAAAGGCTCCAGCGTCTCGTAGTCGATCGGCCAGTCGTCGGCCACGCCATCCAGCGTCTTCACCTTGAAGTCGCTGGGATGGAGCCGCGGATAGTGCGCCGTGTACATGATGGTGCTGCCGCCGACCCCGTTGAAGTTCACGACCTTGATGGGCGAGTTGGCGTCGTTGATCGGGTAGTCGGTCTCGCGGGCGCGGCGGTTGGGGTTGATGGCGAAGTCGCTAAAGAGGCGCGCCTCCCAGTCGCGGCCGTTGCTGGGATAGTCGGTCGACTTCACCCAGTCGCCCTGCTCCAGGCAGAGAATCCGCATCCTGGTGTCGGCGAGGCTCCACGCCACCGCGGCGCCCGACGCCCCGGAACCGACGATCAGGACGTCGACCTTGTCTTTCATTACGTCTCACTCCACTGCGGCGGCGCCGGAGTTTAGCTCCGCCGACGACGGGGGAGGAGTCATGAACGCTGCTTTCTTCTCCTCCCCCGCCTGTGGGGCAAGGATGCCTATTTGATCTCGTAGCTGTCGATCAGCCACGGCTCGTTCTTGGCCGCGTCGATCCATTCCTTGGTCGCCGGATGGGCGAGCACGGCCGTGGCATAGGCCTCTGAATCGGCGTCGAGCGTGACGCCGTAGGTGCGGAAGCGGGTGACCACCGGCGCATACATGGCATCGGCGGCGCCGAAGCTGCCGAACAGGAAGCCGTCGTCCTTGGGTGCGGCGCCGGCGAAGCGCTTGCGGCAGTCGCGCCAGATCGAGGTGACGCGCTCGATGTCGGCGCGGACGCCGGGGGTCATGCCCTTGCCGGGAAAGGAGGCGCGGATGTTCATCGGCATGTTGTTGCGCAGATCCATGAAGCCCGCGTGCATCTCGGTCGAGATCGAGCGGGCATGGGCGCGGGCGGCCACGGAGGCCGGCCAGAAGCCCGCCTCGGGTTTCAGGTCGTTGAGATACTCGGCGATTGCCAGCGATTCCCAGATGGCGAGGCCGCGATGCAGCAGCACCGGCACCCGGCCCGACGGCGAATGCTTGCGGATCGCGGCCTGCGTCTCGGGCCGGTCGAGCGGAATCACGATCTCCTCGACGTCGATGCCGGCGATGCGGACCATCAGGCCGCCGCGCATCGACCACGACGAATAGTTCTTGTTGCCGACCACCAGCGTGAAATCCGCCATACGCTCTCCTTGCCAGCCCCGTCACTTGCCAGCCACGCAGTTTGACCGGCACTCTCGACCAAGTGAATGTCAGATTAGTGAGCATGGCCATGTCGCTGCCCTTCGTCGACCGCTCTTCTTCTTCGCTACCTGTGCAGTTTGTCGCTCAACCCAAGTGGAAGTCGTGGCTGAAGGAGCAGAGCGCGGCGCGACGCGGCTGGATCGACTCGACCGGCGTGTCGGGCAGTGCCGGCGATGTCGTCGTGCTGCCGGGGCGCGACGGCAAGGCGTCGGGTGCGGTGCTGGTCGTTCCGGCCACGCCCACACTGTGGGATTTTGGCGGCCTCGCGACGCGACTTCCGGCGGGCACCTGGAAGTTCGTATCCGACTCGGCGCCGGTGTCGATGACCGACGCGATGGTGGCCATCGGGCTCGGCGCCTGGAAGTTCGAACGCTACAAGGCGAAAAAGGCCAAGCAGGGCCCGCGCTTCGTCTGGCCGGAGGGCGCCGACAAGGCGCGGGCGACGGCGATGATCGAGGCGATCTCGCTGGCGCGCGACCTCATCACCACGCCGTCGTCGGACATGGGACCGGCCGAGCTGGCGTCAGCGGTGCAGGAGGTGGGCAAGGCGCACAAGGCCAGGGTGAAGGTGATCGTCGGCGACGATCTCCTGAAGCAGAACTATCCGATGGTGCATGCGGTGGGCCGCGCCAGTACCCGGGCGCCGCGCCTGATCGATCTTGTATGGGGCAAGGAGAGCGATCCAAAGGTCACGCTGGTGGGCAAAGGCGTGTGCTTCGACACCGGCGGCCTCGATCTCAAGCCCGCGACCGGCATGCTCAACATGAAGAAGGACATGGGCGGTGCGGCCACGATGCTGGCCGTCGCGGCGATGGTGATGGCGGCCAAGCTGCCGGTGCGGCTCCGGCTGCTGATCCCGGCGGTCGAGAACAGCGTCGCGGGCAACGCCTTCCGGCCGCTCGACGTGGTGCCGACGCGCAAGGGACTTTCGGTCGAGATCGGCAACACCGATGCCGAGGGCCGGTTGATCCTGTGCGATGCGCTGCACGAGGGCGCGTCGGAGAAGCCCACGATGATGATCGATTGCGCCACTCTGACGGGCGCGGCGCGGGTGGCGCTCGGCACCGAGCTGCCGGCCTTGTTCTGCAACAACGATGAATTGGCCGACGGGCTGCTGGCGGCGGGCCAAACGGTGACGGACCCGATGTGGCGGATGCCGTTGTTTGCCGGTTACAAGCGCCTGCTCGACAGCCGGGTGGCCGATCTCAACAACGTGTCGACGGGCGGCCTCGGCGGCGCCATCACGGCGGCGCTTTACCTGCAGGCGTTCGTGCCCGACGACGTGCCGTGGGCGCATTTCGACATGGGTGCCTGGAACGGTTCCAGCCGTCCGGGGCGTCCCGAGGGCGGCGAGGCGCAGGCCGCGCGCGCCATCTTCGCCACCATCGAAAAGCGGATCAGTAGCCGGACTTAGGGTCCACCGTATTGATCAGCGGCTTGCCGGCGCGGATGTTTTTGATGTTCTCGATCACGCCGGGCGAGGCGGTCCTCGGATTGGTGGCGCCGGCGACATGCGGCGTCACATGCACCTTGGGGTGCGTCCAGTAGCGGTGCTCCTGGGGCAGCGGCTCCTGGTTGAAAACGTCGAGCGCCGCGCCGCTCAAATGTCCTGAGTCCAGCGCGGCCAGCAGCGCCTCGTCCACGACATGGCCGCCGCGCGCCATGTTGATGAGATAGGCGCCCCTCGGCAGCGCCGCGAAGAGCTTGGCGTCGAGCAGCCCCTTGGTATCGCGCGTGAGCGGCAGCACGTTGACCAGGATGTCGCTTTGCGCCAGCAGCCGGCCGAGGCCGTCGGGACCGTGGAACGTTTCGATACCGGGCAGCGACTTCTTCGTCCTGCTCCAGCCGGCCGTCGGGAATCCCAGGGCAGCGAACTTCTTCGCCGTGTCCTGGCCGATCGTACCCAGGCCCAGGATGCCGATGCGGCGGTGGAGGGTGTCGACGAAGTCCTCGACCTTCCACTGCTTCGCACGCTGGCTGGCCGCATACTTGTCGATGTCGCGATGGTGGCGCAGCGCCCAGTAGAGGGCGTACTCGCTCATCTGGCCGACCAGCCCATCGTCCATGATGCGCACGATCGGCACGCCCTCGGGCAGCCTGTCGTCGGCCAGCAGGTGGTCGACGCCCATGCCCAGAGAGACGATCAGTTTCACGTTGGGAAAGGAGGCGATCAGCCCGGCCGGCGGCTTCCAGGCCAGCGCCACTTCGATGCCGGCCTTGTCGCCCAGAGTGTCGAGGGTGCGGAAATCGATCGGCCCGAGGGCCGCTTCGAGGGCTTTCCTCCAGAACTGGCCGTCGGTGTCGCGGCTGATGTAGGCGATGGCGTCAGGCATGGCGTGTCCGGAAAAGGTAATGCTGCAGGGCCCAGGCGACCGCCGCCAGGCCGATGCCGACCAGGTCGGTGATCGTGCCCGGCGTGATGAGGCAGATCGCGGCCGCGGCCAAGACCACGCGCGGTACCGGCGACAATGCCTCGGTGAACCAGCCTTCGGTCGCACAGGCCAGCAGCCAGACACCGACAGCGGCGGTGGCGAAGACGTGGGCGATCTCCCAGAAGCTGCCCTGGCCCAGCAGCACCGGGCTGTAGAAGAACATGAACGGCACCAGGAAGGTGGCGAGGCCCATCTTCACGGCGATCCACGACGTCTTCCATGGATCGCCGCGCGCCATGCCGGCGGCGGCGAACGACGCTACCGCGACCGGCGGCGTGATCGCCGACAGCACGGCGAAATAGAAGATGAACATGTGCGCCACCAGCTTGGGCACGCCGATCTGCTGCAGGCCGGGCGCCACCACGGCGGCGGCGATGGCGTAGGCCGCCGTGGTCGGCATGCCCATGCCGAGGATGGTGACGATGATCATGGTGAACACCATCGCCATGAGCTGGTTCTGGCCGGCGATCGCCTGCATGATCTGGGCGAAGCGACCGCCTACGCCGGTGAGCGCGATCACGCCGACGATGATGCCGGCGGCGGCGCAGACGGCGACCAGCTGGATGCAGTCCTTGGCGCCCATTTCGAGCGCTTCGACGATGGCGCGACCGCCCATGACGTCGTCGCCGCGCCGCCACGTGATCCCGTTCTTCGACAATCGGAATCCGTTGAGCCAGCTCACGACGACACACAGCACCATGCCCAGTGCGGCGGCGAGGAAGGCCGAGTAGCCGGTGATGAACGCCCAGATCAGCACGGCGATCGGCGCCATCATGTAGAGGCGTGCGAGCAGGGGGCCGAGCCGCGGTAGTTCGGAACGCGGGATGCCGCGCAGCCCGTGCTTGGCCGCATGCAGGTCGCAGTGCGCATAGCAGGCGATGTAGAACAGCAGGCAGGGGATGATCGCGGCGGCCGCGATCTCGGCGTACTTGAAGCCGGTGACCTCGGCCATGATGAAGGCGGCGGCGCCCAGCACCGGCGGCGTGATCTGGCCGCCGGTCGACGACGTCGCCTCGATGGCGCCGGCGGTGTTGCGGTCGTAGCCGACCCTGCGCATCATCGGGATGGTGACCGCGCCCGACGCCACGACGTTGGCAACCGAGGAACCGCTCACCGAGCCGAACATGATGCCGGACAGCACGGCCACCTTGGCAGGGCCGCCGCGCGCCCAGCCGACCAGGGACACCGACAGGTCGTTGAAATAGTCGCCCGCCTTCGAGCGGCCGAGGAAGGCCGCGAACACCGTAAACATGATGATGAAGGTCGACGAAACCTCGAGCGTCGTGCCGAAGACGCCGAGGTTGCTGTAGATGTAGGGAAAGACGAACCACAGGTCGCGCAGCGACTTGTTGTGATAGAGCGGCGAGCCTTCCGGGAAAATGTGCCCGACCATGGCGTAGAGCATGAAGACGCTGGCGATGATCGTGAGTGCATTGCCGGCCGTCCGGCGGGTGAACTCGAACACCACGGCGAGGCCGACCAGGCTGTAGACGAGGTCGGGCGTGTCGTATGTCGCGCCCTGGCTCATCTGCAGAGCGTCGAGGTTGCGCCACATGTAGATGGCGCAGCCCAGCGCCCCCAGCATCAGCAGCCAGTCGTACCAGGGGATGCCCTTGGTGCCGCGGCCCTTGGCCATGCTGTAGAGGCCGAAGCCCAGAACGGCACCCCACGCCAGGTGGATGGCGCGGAACAGCTCCTGGTCGAGATTGGGGGCGACGGCCCGGTAGAAGACCTGTCCGAGCCCGAGTTGCGTATCGATCTCCTTGACGATCACCGGGCCGACGAGGACCCACAAATGAAAGGCGGAGAAGCCGGCACACAGCCAGAAGAACAGCACCTGCTCCCAAGGCCGCTGCTCGCGCCGGCCGCCTGCATGTTCGAGATCGTCGACATCGACGGCGCCGACGTCGCTTGTGCCGGTTGCCGCCTGTGTCCCGGACGTTGTCATTTGTTGCCCCCCACTATTCCTGAATAGCAAAACGCCCGCTCCAGGGGGAGCGGGCGTTCTGTCCGGTTTGGCCGGTTACGACGGGCTACTTGGGAATGGTCGCCGGATTGAGCGCGATGCCTTTTTCCTTGTAGTAGCGGACCGCGCCGGGGTGGAACGGCAGGAAGGCGTTGCGGTTGGCGTTGGCGGCAATGGTTTCCGAAGCCGCGGCATGGCCCTGAACCATCGCCGCGTTGTTCTCCAGGATGGTCTTGGTCACCAGGTAGGCGACGTCGTCGGACATGTCCTTGTTGGCGATGCCGAAATTGTAGAGGCCGAGCGTCTTCTGGTCGGTGGTCTGCGACTTGTAGGTGCCCTTGGGGATCGTGGCCTCGGAGAATTCCGGCATCTTCTTGCGGATCGCGTCCCGTTCGGCGTCGGTCCAGGTGAAGAAGACGACCTCCTTCTCGGCGTCGAGCTGCGAGAAGATCGGAATCGGCAGGCCGGCGCCGAAGCAGAATGCCTCGAGAATGCCGTCGCCGAGCTGGCTGCCCATGTCGGCGCCCTGGCCGTTGCGGATGGTGGCCTTCATGCCGAGTGCCTCGAAGAACAGGGGCAAGTAGGTGCCCGGCGTGCCGGCCTTCGGCCCGACGCCAACGGTCTTGCCGTCGAGTTGCTTGAAACTGGTGATGCCGGACTTCTTGAGCGCCACGCACTGCATCGGCGTGTCGTACATCGGGAAGAGGGCGCGGATGTCGGCGTACTTCTTGCCCTTGGTCCACTCGCCGGTGCCTGTCCAGGCCTGCAGAGCGACTCCCATCGTCGTCATGCCGAGTTCGATCTTCTTGTCCTCGACCAGAATCACGTTCTGGTTCGGACCCTGGGTCTGCTGGGTCGAGACCTGAATACCCGTCTTGTCCGTAAGGATTTTGGCGACCACGCCGCCATAGACGAAGTAGGTGCCGCCCACGGAGGCGGTTCCCAAAGTCATGGTCTTCGGTTGGGCGAGGGCGGCCGTCGCCGTAACGGCGATGGCAACGGAAATCAGGCCTCGGCGCAGGTACTTCATGCGGTCGTTCCTCCCTTGATGGTTGGGCCCGCTCGCGCGGCGGGCACCTTACCTATCGACTCATATGGCGAGTGCACTTGGACTGCAACCCCGTCGCCTACTTTACCAGCGTTGCCGGGTCGAGGGTGACGCCCTTCTCCTTATAGTAGCGCACGGCGCCGGGATGGAAAGGCAGGAATGAATTGCGGGCGGCATTGGCCGCGACCGTTTCGCGCGCCGCCGGGTGGCCCTTGACCAGCCGTGCGGTGTTCTCAAGCACGGTCTTGGTGATCGTGTAGGCGGTGCTGTCGGACAGATCCTTGTGGGCGAAGGCGAAATTGTAGAGGCCGACGGTCTTCTGGTCGGTCGCCTGCTGCCGATAGGTCCCCTTCGGGATCAGCGACGGGGAGAACTCCATGATCTTGCTGCGGATCGTGGCGATGTCGGCATCGGTCCAGGTGAAGAAGACGACGTCCTTCTCGTTGGCGAGCTGGCTGAAGATCGGAATCGGCATGCCGGCGCCGAAGCAGAAGGCATCGATGATGCCGTCGTCGAGCTGGTGGCCCATGTCGGCGCCCTGGCCGTTGCGGACCATGGTCTTCATGCCCAGCGCATCGAAGATCAGGGGGAAATAGGTTCCGGGCGTGCCGGCTTTCGGCCCGACGCCGACCGTCTTCCCGTCGAGTTGCCGGAAGCTCGCGATGCCCGACTTCCTGAGCGCGACGCACTGCAGAGGCGTGTCGTACATCGGAAACAGCGCCCGGATGTTCTCGTACTTCTTTCCCTTGGTCCAGGCGGCCGAGCCCTGCACCGCCTGCAGCGCCACGCCCATGGTCGTCATGCCGAGATCCATCTTCTTCTCGTCGACCAGGATCACGTTCTGGTTCGGGCCCTGGGTCTGACGGGGAGTGACCTGGATACCGGCCTTGTCGGTGAGGAGATCGGCGATGACGCCGCCATAGACAAGGTAGGTACCGCCGACCGACGCCGTGCCGAGCGTCATCGCGACGGGCTGCGCGACCGCGTTGGTTGTGGCGGCTGACGTCATGACCGCGAAGGCGATGGCGGCGGCCGACAGGCCGCGACGGAATCCGGTCATCTCAGGACTCCTTCCCTGTCTATCTCGTTCGTAGGGTCGCTGGAATCTACGGGCAAGTCTACAACACTGCCGCATACCAGGACGTCAGATGGCGACTGCCTGGCTGTCGGCGCCGATGGCTTCGAGGTTGAACGCAGCGGCGATCAACGCCTGGGTATAGGGCGTCTGGGGTGCTTCAAAGACTTGTTTGGCCGGTCCACGCTCGACGACCTTGCCGTGGTGCAGCACGATGACCTCGTCGGCCAGCGCCCGCACGACCTTTAGATCATGGCTTATGAAAAGATATGCCAGCCTGTGGCGGACCTGCAGGTCGCGCAGCAGGTCGACGATCTGGGCCTGTACGCTCATGTCGAGCGCCGAGGTCGGCTCGTCGAGCACGATGAAGCGGGGTTTCAGCACCAGGGCGCGGGCGATCGCGATGCGTTGGCGCTGCCCGCCCGAGAATTCGTGCGGGTAGCGCTCGCGCGAGGCGACATCGAGGCCGACTTCGCGCAAGGCCTGGTCGATCGCCTGGCTGCGTTCGGCCGGGCTGCCGATGCGATGGACCTCCAGCCCTTCGCCCACGATCTCGCCCACCGACATGCGCGGGCTGAGCGAACTGAAGGGATCCTGGAAGACGATCTGCATCTGCCGGCGCAGCGACCGCAGTTCGCGCGCCCCAAGGGTCTGCAGGTCCTGCCCGTCGAACCGGATGCCGCCCTGGCTCTTCTCGAGCCGCAGCAGGGCAAGACCGAGCGTGGTCTTGCCCGATCCCGACTCGCCCACCAGCCCGATCGTGTGTCCTTCGCGCAGGGCCAGACTGACTCCATCGACCGCCTTCACATGCCCGACGGTCCGGCGCAGCACGCCGCGTCTGATCGGGAAATGCACCTTGATGTCGTCGAGGCGGAGGATCTCCGGCGCCGCGGGATCGGCCACGACCGGACGGCCCTTGGGCTCGGCCGACAGGAGATGCTGGGTGTAGCTGTGCTGCGGATTGTCGAAGACCTGGGCGACGGGGCCCTGCTCGACGATCAGGCCCTTGGTCATGACGCAGACCCGGTCGGACATTTTGCGGACGATACCGAGATCGTGGGTGATGAACAGAAGCGCCATGCCGTAGCGCTTCTGCAGTGTCTTCAGCAGCTTCAGGATCTGCGCCTGGATGGTGACGTCGAGCGCCGTGGTCGGCTCGTCGGCGATCAACAGGTCGGGCTCGTTGGCGAGCGCCATGGCGATCATCACGCGCTGGCGCTGTCCGCCCGAGAGCTGATGCGGATAGGCGTCGAGCCGCTTGACGGCCTCGGGGATGCCGACCTGTTCGAGAAGCTCGATCGTGCGTTTTCGCGCGGCATCGCGTGAAAGACCCTTGTGCAGGACCAGCACCTCGTTCACCTGCCGCTCGATCGTGTGCAGCGGGTTGAGCGAGGTCATCGGCTCCTGGAAGATCATCGACACGCGGTTGCCGCGCACGTTCAGCAGTTCGCGCGTCGTGGCGCCGACCAGCTCGCGGCCCTGGAATCGGATGCTGCCGGTGGGGTGGCTGGCCACCGGATAGGGCAGCAGTTGCAGGACCGACAGCGCCGTCACCGACTTGCCGGAGCCCGATTCGCCGACCAGGGCCACGGTCTCGCCGCGGCGGACGTCGAAACTCACGCCTTTCACCGCCCGAACGGCGCTGTCGCCGGCGCCGAACGTCACCGACAGGTTCTCGACCTGGAGCAGGGTGTCGTCGCTCATGTCGGCACCCGGCGCGGATTGAAGGCGTCGCGCACCGCCTCGCCGATGAACACCAGCAGCGACAGCATGAGCGCGATGATGAAGAATCCGGTGAAGGCCAGCCACGGCGCGTTGAGGTTGTTCTTGCCCTGCAGCAGCAGTTCGCCCAGCGACGGCGAGCCGACCGGAAGGCCGAAGCCCAGGAAGTCGAGCGACGTCAAGGTGGTGACGGAACCGGCCAGGATGAAGGGCAGGAAGGTCAGGCTCGCGGTCATGGCGTTGGGCAGGATGTGCCGGAACATGATGCGCACGTCCAGCATGCCCAGCGCCCGGGCGGCGCGGACATAGTCGAAGTTGCGCCCGCGCAGGAATTCCGCCCGCACGAGACCGACCAGCGACATCCAGCTGAACAGCAGCATGATCCCGAGCAGGACCCAGAAGCCGGGCTGGATGAAGCTCGCCAGGATGATCAGGAGATAGAGGGTCGGCATGCTCGACCAGATTTCCAGGAAACGCTGCATCAACAGGTCGACCATGCCGCCGAAGTAGCCCTGCACCGCGCCGGCGAAGATGCCGATCACGGCGCTGAGGAGGGTGAGCGCGAAGCCGAACAGGACGGAGATCCGGAATCCATAGATCAGGCGGGCCATCACGTCGCGCGCCTGATCGTCGGTGCCGAGGAGATGCTCCCAGGACGGCGGCAGCAATGCCTTGCGGCCGTCGCCCTTGAGGACCGTGTCGTAGCTGTAGGGAATGGGCGGCCACAGGATCCAGCCGCCCTTCTCGCGGATCAGCGTCTGCAGCTCGCGGTCGGTGTAGACCGCGTTGGTCGGAAAGTCGCCGCCGAACGTCGTCTCGGGATAGTCGCGCAGCATCGGCGAATAGAAGGCGCCGTCGTATCGGATCAGGATCGGCCTGTTGTTGGCCAGCAGCTCGGCGAACAGCGACACGAAGAACAACAGGCCGAACACGGCGAGCGAGATCGTGCCGCGCCGGCTCGACCGGAAGATGGCGAGGCGTCGCCTGTTGAGCGGGGTCATCAGGCGCGCGACTCGAAATCGATCCGTGGGTCGACCACGGTGTACATGACGTCGCCCAGGATGCCCATGATGAGGCCGATCAGGCCGAAGAAGTAGAGCGTGCCGAACATGATCGGATAGTCGCGGTTCAGTGCCGCTTCGAAGCCGAGCAGGCCGAGCCCGTCCAGCGTGAAGATCACCTCGATCAGCAGCGATCCGGTGAACAGCACGCCGATGAAGGCCGCCGGGAAGCCCGCGACCACGATCAGCATGGCGTTTCGGAAGACATGGCCGTACAGCACGCGACGCTCGGTCAGGCCCTTGGCGCGCGCCGTCAGCACGTACTGCTTGTGGATTTCCTCGAGGAAGGAGTTCTTGGTGAGGAAGGTGAGCGTGGTGAAGCCGCCGATCACCATGGCTCCGATCGGCAGCGCCATGTGCCAGGCATAGTCGAGCCCCTTGTCGATCAGGCCGAGCGTGCTCCAGTCGTCGGACACCAGACCGCGCAACGGGAACCACTTGAAGTAGCTGCCGCCGGCAAACAATACGACGAGCAGCAGCGCGAACAGGAATCCCGGGATCGCGTGCAGCACGATGAGCACGGTGGAACTCGACAGGTCGAACCGCGAGCCGTCGCGAACCGCCTTGGCGATGCCGAGCGGGATCGAGACGAAGTAGACCAGCAGCGTCGTCCACAGGCCAAGCGAAATGGAGACCGGCATCTTCTCGACGATGAGATCGACGACGCGCTTGTTGCGGAAGAAGCTCTCGCCGAAATCGAACGTGAGGTAGCTCTTCAGCATCAAGCCGAAACGCTCGTAGGCCGGCTTGTCGAAGCCGTACATCTTTTCGATGCGCTGGATCAGTTCGCGCGGCAGGCCGCGCGCGCCACGATAGGCACCGGCTTCGCCGCTGCCGGAGCTGTTCTGGCCGCCTTGCGCGATCTCGCCGCCCGAGGCGGATCCGGAGAATCGCTCGGTGGCGCCGATGGCCGTGCCCTGGATCTGGGACAGCATCTGCTCGACCGGTCCTCCGGGTGCTGCCTGGACGATGAAGAAGTTGATCACCATGATGCCGAACAGCGTCGGGATCACCAGCATCAGGCGTCGCAGGATGTAGGCGAGCATCAGGCCGCTGGGAGCGCGCCACTGCGGGCGGAGTAATTCTCCGCCCTGAAGTAGCGCTTCATGTCTTGGTCTCCCGGACCGCGAGCCTCCGGCTCGCTCTTCGATCTGAGCGAGCCGGAGGCTCGCGGTCCAGAAGAATACGAGCGCCACTGGAGTGGCGCGTTCCCGGCAACGATCACTTCGGTGTCCCGCGTTGCAGGGCGCGGTCCTTGGCTTCGTCGATCCACCAGGTGTCGAAGGCCACGGGCGCGTAGCGGGCGGACTTCACGGGGCGGCCAAAGCGGTTCCAGTAGGCCACGAAGGCGGTGTTGCTGTGCCAGTTCGGCACGACGAAATGGCTCCACAGCAGAACGCGGTCGAGCGCGCGCGTGACGTTGATCAGGCTCTCGCGGTCCGGTGCGGCGATCAGGGTTTCGATCAGGGCATCGATCGCGGCATCCTTGATGCCGATCGTATTGCGACCGCCGTTGGTGTCGGCCGCCTTCGATCCCCAGAAGTCGCGCTGCTCGTTGCCGGGCGAGAGCGACTGACCGAAGCTCTCTACGATCATGTCGAAATCGAACTCGTCGACTCGGCGCTTGAACTGCGCGGTATCGACCGTGCGCACGCCCATGTCGATGCCGATGCGCTCGAGGTTCTGCTTGTAGGGCAGCATGACGCGCTCGAAGCTGGCGTCGCTCAGCAGCATTTCGAAGGCGAGCCTCTTGCCCGTCTTCGTCTCCGTCATCTTGCCGTCCTTGACCTCCCACCCTGCTTCCTTGAGGAGGCCGAGGGAGCGCCGTGCCAGGTCGCGCACGTTGCCCGTGCCGTCCGATTCCGGAAGCTTGAATTCCTTGGTGAAGGCTTCCTCGGGAATCTTGCCGCGCAACGGCTCGAGATATTTCAGTTCGGCCGGTGTCGGCAGGCCCGAAGAGGCGAGCTCCGAGTTGCCGAAGAACGAGATGTTGCGCTTGTACATCCCGTAAAACAGGTTCTTGTTGGACCAGGCGAAGTCGAACATCGTGGCGATCGCCTCGCGCACGCGCTTGTCCTTGAAATAGTCGCGGCGGGTGTTGAGGGCGAAGCACTGCATGCCCGTCGGCAGCTCGTGCGGGATCTCGACGCGCTGGATGCGACCGTCGCGCACCGCGGGAATGTCGTAGGCCGTCGCCCAGTTGCGCGCGATGTTCTCCTGCCGGATGTCGAGGTCGCCGCCCTTGAAGGCTTCGAACTGCACCGTGACGTCGCGATAATATTCGTAGCGGAGGACGCCGAAGTTGCTGCGGCCCCGATTCATCCAGAGGTCCTTCGCCCACCAATCCGCGACCCGGCGGTAGGCGATGGAGCGCCCGACATCGAATGTCTCGACGCGATAAGGGCCGCTGCCGAGCGGAATCTCGAGCGAGACCTTCTCGAAGTCGCGGCTGGCCCACCATTTGGACGGCAACACCGGAAGCTGCCCGAGGATGAGCGGCAATTCCTTGTTGCTGCTGTCGCGGAAGGAAAAAAGGACTTTGCGATCGCCGGTCTTCTCGGCCTTGAGCACGTCGTGATAGTAGAAGGCGTAGTTCGGCGAACCCTTGGATTTCAGGATGTCGAAGGTGAAGATAACGTCCTCGACGGTGATCGGGGTGCCGTCGTGCCATCGTGCCTGCGGCCTGAGCGTGAACGCCACCCAGGAGCGGTCTTCGGGCCACTCGATGGTCTCGGCGATCAGGCCGTACTCGGTCGAAGCCTCGTCGCGCGAGTTCCAGCACAGCGTATCCCAGCTCGCTCCGATCCCGGCCGCCGGCTGGCTCTTGATGATGAACGGGTGCAGCGAGTCGAAGGTCCCGCGCGCGCCCAGCCGGACCGTGCCGCCCTTGGGTGCGGCGGGGTTGAGGTAGTCGGGGGGACCGGCGTCGGCGGCATATTTCGGCGTGCCGTGCATGGCAAAGCCATGGCTGACCGTGACCTTCGAAGAACTCTGGGCCCGCAGGATCGCCGGCCCGCCGACCCACACGGCCGCGCCGCCCGCCAATACACCGCGCCGTCCGATCGCCATGCGATGCGCTCCCAAAGCTAACCCGATCCGCCTCCCTATATAGCGTGTCCGAGTTGGGCCGCACTATGGCCGCCGGGTCACATCGCTGTCAGCTTTCGCCCTTGATGCCGGCATCCTTCACCAGCTTGCCGTAGCGCGCGTAGTCGGCCTTCCACATCGCCAGCACATCGGCAGGAGAACGGGCCGCCGGAATCTCGCAGCCGGCTTTCGTCAGCCGGTCGCGGGTCTCGGCGCCCTGGAGGGCCTTCATGGCCGAGCCGTGCAGGCGCTCGACGATGGCGCCGGGCGTGCCCGCGCGAACGGCGATCGTGTACCAGCTCATCACCTGGGCATCGGCGAAGCCCGCCTCTGCGAAGGTCGGCACGTCGGGCAGAGTCGGCAGGCGCTGGCCGGCCAAGACCGCGAGTGCCCGCAGCTTGCCGGATTGGACATGCTGGATGGCGAGCGGCCCCGGCAGGAGGCCCACCTGCAGGCGGCCTTCGAGAAGATCGGGCAGTCCCGGCGGGATGCCGCGATAGGGCACCGAGGTCATGTCGAACTTGTACTGATGCTTGAGCAGTTCCGCCGACAGATGGATCGAGGATCCGTTGCCCGGGTTGAGGTAGTTGAGCTTGCCGGGGTTGGCCCGGCCATACTCGACCAGCTCCTGCAACGTCTTCACCGGCACCGACGGATTGACCGTGGCGACCGAGGTCGCGATGGCGACCAGCGCCACCGGCTGGAAGTCGGCCAGCGCGTCGTAGGGCACCGGCTGGAGGTGCGGCACCACGACGTGGGCGATGGTCGACATCACCCAAGTGTAGCCGTCGGCCGGGGCCTGCGGGACCATCGCCGTGGCGAGCGTGGAATTGCCGCCGGGCTTGGGGTCGACCACGACCGGCTGGCCGAGGTCGGCCTGCATCGGGTCGGCCAGCGCGCGGGTCACGATGTCGACGATGCCGCCGACCGGATAGGGGACCAGGAAACGGATCGGCTTCGTGGGGAAGGCCTGCGCCGACGCATTGGGGGCAAGGGCAAAGGCAGCCACGGCGCCCAGCGCGGCGCGGCGTGTCGGATGACGCATGGTGATTCCTCCCGATTTCTTGACTGCGAAATTAAGGGGCTCTCATCGTCTTGTCACCCGGCCTCCCGGTTTGACTTCGCAGCCCCGGAGTTCCACGCTTCGGCCATGACCGATACCATGAATTTCGCGCCGGAGTACGATGTGCCGCTCGACTACATGCGGCGCACACGCGACTACTACCTGGCCCTCGGGTACGACAATCCCTACCGCTGGGCGCATTATGTGGATGCGCCCTTCCAGCCGCTGAAGAAGCCGCTGAAAGACGGCACCCTGGCGCTGATCACCACGGCGGCACCTTATCAGCCCGACAAGGGCGATCAGGGCCCTGGCGCCCTCTACAACGCGGGCGCCAAATTCTACACGGTCTTTTCGGGCGACACCACGGTCGATCACGACACGCGCATCTCCCACATCGGCTACGATCGCAAGCATACCACGGCCAAGGACAGCAACACCTGGTTCCCTCTGCCGCTGATGCGCGAGTTCGCAACGCAGGGCCGCTTCAAGCTGGCCGCGCGCTTCCATGGCGCACCGACCAACCGCAGCCAGCGGGTCACTCTGGAGACCGACGCGCCGGAAATCCTGGCGCGTTGCCGGCAAGACCAGGTCGACGCCGCGCTGCTCGTGCCTACTTGACCCGTCTGCCACCAGACCGTGAGTCTGGTCGCCCGATATCTCGAACGGAACGGCATCCCGACCGTGGTCATGGGAGCGGCGAAGGACATCGTCGAATATGCCGGCGTGCCGCGCTTCCTGTTCAGCGACTTGCCGCTCGGCAATTCCTGCGGCAAGCCGCACGAGCCGGACACGCAAGCCTTCACCCTCGACCTGGCACTGAAAGTCTTCGAGAGCGCGGTCGGACCTCGCACCACGGTGCAGTCGCCGCTGCGCTGGACCGAGGATGGCGATTGGAAGAACGACTACAACAACATCGCCCGCATGCCGCCGGAAGAGGTCGCCAAGCAGCGGGCCGAATTCGACAAGGTGAAGCAGGTGGCGCTCGGCCAACGCAAGCAGGCGGGCGTCGCGTGATGTCTTTGCTGGGAGCGCGCCACTCCAGTGGCGCATCTTGTCTTTTTCGACACCATGTGAGCGCCACTGGAGTGGCGCGCTCCCAGCCATGACCAAACCGTTTGCGGGCGTGAAGATCCTCGACTTCACGCGCGTGCTCGCGGGCCCCTACGCCTCGTACCAGCTCGCGCTTCTGGGCGCCGACGTCGTCAAGATCGAGTCGCGCGAAGGCGACGACATGCGCTTCGGCAATCGCAAGGATGCCTGGGAGAAGCGCGGCCTCGCGGCGCCCTGGATCGCAGTCAATTCGGGCAAACGCTCGATCACGTTCGACCTCAAGAAACCCAAGGCGCTGGAAATCATCGAGCGCCTCGTCAAGACCGCCGACGTGGTGATGGAGAATTTCCGGCCCGGCGTGATGGAGAAACTTGGCCTGGGCTACGAAGCGCTGAAAGAGATCAATCCCCGGCTGATATACTGCGCAGTGTCTGGCTTCGGCCAGGTCGGGCCTCAGGCCAAGACCGCGGCGTTCGACGGCATGATCCAGGCGATGTCGGGACTGATGTCGATCACTGGCTTTCCCTCCAACGGTCCGACGCGGGTCGGCTTCGCCGGCGCCGACGTGATGTCGGGCGCGACCGCGGCCTTCGGCGTCGCTTCGGCGCTCTACCAGCGCACCCACACCGGCAAGGGCCAGCTCGTCGACGTCGCCATGATCGACGCGGTGATGGGCTACCTCGCCCAGCAATTCACCGAACATATGATCACCGGCCGCGTGCACGAGCAGGCCGCGAACCTGTCGGTAACGCGCAAGCCCACCGGCAATCTCTTCAAGACCGAAGACGGTTGGATCGTGCTCGCGGTCATGACCGATCCGCAATTCCAGCGCCTGATGAAGGTGCTGGGGCGCGACGACACGCTCGCCGATCCGCGCTTCTCCGACTGGCCGACGCGCATCGCCAACAACACCGCGCTGCACGAGATCATCGAGGCGGTGATGAAGACGGCAACCTCGGCGGACTGGATCGAGCGCTTCTCGAAGAACGACATTCCGGCCGGACGCGTGCATTCGATTCCCGAGACTGCCCAGCTCGATCTCTTCCAGCACCGCACCGTGCTGCAGACGGTCGAGACCGAGCATGGGCCCATCAAGGTGATCGGCTCGGGCTTCCGCCTCGAGCATGGCGGCGGCTCCGTGGATCGACCGCCGGCGACGCTGGGCCAGCACACCGCCGAGGTGCTGCGCGAGGCGGGCTATTCTCCGGCCGAAGTTGCCGAAATGCGCGAGGCCAAGGTCGTCTAGTTGCGACTGGCGGGCGGCTGAACCGGCGCCGCCGCTGGGGCGGGCGGCGCAGGCGGCGCCTTTGATTTGTCCTGGGCGACCTTCAGCTCGGCGCGGACCTCGACGACGGACGCGGCCTTGGCGTCGAGCTTCTCCGCTTCGGCCACGGCCTTTTCTGCCGTGGCGAAGTCCGAGCGCTTGATGGCGTCGCGGGCGACCGCGATGAGTTGCGCCAATTGCGTGGCGACCGGCGGCGCTGGCGTGGCCGCCGCTGGGGACGGCGCCGTCGCGGCCGGTTGGGCCGGCATCGGCGCATTGCCCTTCGGAGTCGGCGTTGCTTGGCGAACCTCGATCAGGCGGCGAGAAAGGTCGGCCCACCCGGCGTAGGAAGGGTAGGCCTTCTTGCCATCGGCGATCAGCCGCTCGGCGTCGGCATATTGCTTGCGGGCCAGTGCTGCGTCGGCCGAAGCCGCCATGGCGCGGATCTCGGCGTCCTGGCGGCCGCGATCGGCCTTGGCGCGCTCCAGTTCCGCGCGAGCGATGGCGATCTCGGGCATGGCGGCGGAAATCGCCTGGGCCTCGGCGAGCGAACCATCGGCGCCGGCGAAATCGCCTTGCGTCGTGGCGCGTCGGGCGGCCGTCACCAGTTCGAGCGCGCGGGCGTTCTGGGTGCGCAGTTCATTGGCCTGCCGGTCGTTGCCCTGCCGGGCGCTGGCACTGCGGCGCTGCAGATCGGTCCAGCCGTCGTAGGAGCCGTAGCGGCGGCGTCCATCTTCGATGGCGCGTTCTGCCTCGTCGTATTGTTTGCGTTGGAACGCCGCGTCGACCAACGCCAGGATCAGGCGGATGCCGTCCTGCTGCTGTTCGGCGGCAATGCGGCGGCGGCTGAGATCGGCCCGCGCCTGGTTGATCTCCGGAAAGCCCGGCGCGGCGCGATCGGCCAACACGAGCTGGCGTTCGGCCTCCGCGAAGTCGCCGCGATCCGTCGCCTGTCGCGCCGTGGCGATGAAGGAGCGCGCCTGATTGATGCGTGCCTGCCAGGTCGCGTCCGCCCGCAACTGCGCCAGGCGGCCGGCACGGCTGCGGTACTCGTCGTCCTGATCGAAGCGCTGGGCGTACTCGGCCAGCAGGCGCTCGACATCCCAGAGCCGCTCGGTCGCAAAGGCCTGGTCGATGGCGGCATGGTATTGATAGCGCTCGCGATAGCGCTGGTCGCGCGCGGTGCGCATTGCCGCGATCTCGCTGCGGGCCTTGGCGGTCTCGGCGAAGCCCGGAACCTGCTTGTCGGCATCCTGCAGCATGGCTTCGGCATGCGGGAAATCGCCGACCTGGGCGAAGCGTCGCGCCTCGGCAATCAGCCGCCGCGCTTCCGCCAGACGCAACTGCGCATCGCGATCGGCGCGGGCCTTGGCGAGCTTCTGCTGCAGCGGCGCCCACGCCGCGTTGCCGGCATAGCGCCGCGTCGCGTCGGCCAGCAGGCGGTCGGCATTGGCAAAATCGCCGGCGACGATGGCTCGGTCGATGGACGCGGCGAGGGCAACCCGGTCGGCCTCCGACCCGGCAGGGGCCGCGGCAACCGGAGCCGCCGGTGGCGCGGACGCGGCCGGAAAATCGGACAGGACGATCTTGCTCTTCTCGCAGGCCAGCTGGTCGCTCACGCCGTCCTCGGGTTGGGCGCACGAGAACACGGCGCCCGACTTGTCGCGCAGCCAGGCCGCGCTGCGGCCGTCGATGCGCGCGCTGTCCATGTAGGACAGGTAGAGTTCGGCATCGCGCGTCAGCGGCAATTCCGAGCAGCCGCTGTCGGCGCACCACAGGAGCTGGGCGCGGCCGTTGCGCGCTTCGACCTGGCGCAGCAGCGCGGTGCGCGTCGCCATGCGATCGCCCTGCTTGACCTGAAACGTGCCGAGCGCGTGCGCCTCGCCAACGGTCATATCGAGTTTGCCGCAGCGTTCGTCCAGGCAGGACAGAACGACCGATTTGCCCTTTTCGAAGTTGGTCTGCTTGTAGGACAGGAAATAGCGCGGCCCGGCAAACCCGAGGGGTTCGATCGCGGCTTGCGGCAGATCCTTGTCGGCTGCGCCCTCGATCTTCAGCGGCTTGCAGAAGGTGTCGCCGCGGCAGATCCACGGGGCGCCGTTCAAGCGGAAGACGTACTTGGTGTCGGTCGGATCGAACAGGAGCGGCGTGTAGCCGGCCGGCGGATAGGCCTGTGTCTGCGCGGACGCGACATTGCCCGGTACATAGCCCAGTGCGACGGCCGCGACCGCGGCGGCGACTAGAAGGCGTTTTGCCATGACGTCTGCCTCGTTTCGATGATGGGGTCGTGCCTTCGGCAATTGTTTTCGGCCATCACCGCCCAAGCTCCAGAACGCCGGCAAAAGCGTTTGGTTCCTCGTGGACCCATCAAATCGAGTCTTCCGGCTCCTTCTGCGCCAAGGAAGGGGGGGGAGAAACAAAGACTTGCAAATTGAGCAGGTTTCTGCCACAAAAACGGCGAGCATGGGCGATCCGTGCCCACCGCAAGCAACGCCCGCCTGATCCGTCAGCGGGCGCTTTTCTTTGCCCGAACAGGACTTCCAGATGGCCCAGATCAAACGCTGCTGGCGGCCGCAGGGCCTCTTCCTGCGCGAATTCGCGCGCAGCGGCTCCGTCTCCGCCGCGCTTCGCGCCCAGGCCGCGCGCAACCGGGAGAAATCCCATGATGCCGGGTAGACGGCTTCGGTGGCACAGCCGATCAGGGGGCGATTCGCTTGTGAGTTCAAGAGCTTGGAGGCTGATCGTGGCACAGGCGGCGGGACAGGCCGTGGCACAACGAGCTGTGCCAAAAAAGGTCCACTTGACCGCCACGAACAGGGGCCTACGTTGGCTTCGTCCAAGGGGGGTCCCGACAAGGGACTGAGATACCGACGGTCGCTAGAAATGGCGTCAGCGCGGTGACCCTTTGAACCTGATCCGGGTCATGCCGGCGAAGGGACTGGATACCTCCTTTGCACGACAACACCGGATCTCCGTCCGCCTTTCAGCACAGGAGATCCTCGTCATGGACACCATCGTTTCGACACCGACGCCCAAGGTCACCACCGGGCCGCTGCCGTCCTCGCAGAAAATCTATGTCTCGCCCGACGCGGCGCCCGACCTAAAAGTCCCGCTGCGCGAGATCACGCTTTCGAGTGCTCTGGAGCCACCCGTCCGCGTCTACGACACGACCGGTCCCTACAGCGATGCGTCGGCGACGATCGACGTGCGCAAGGGTCTGGCGCGCCAGCGTCGCGCCTGGGTCATCGAGCGCGGCGGCGTCGAGGAGTATGACGGCCGGCCGATCGCGCCGATCGACAACGGGAATGTGAAGGTGGGCGCGCTGCGGCCGTTCCCCGACACGGCGCGGCCGTTGCGCGGCCTCGATGGCAAGCCGATCACCCAGTTCGAGTTCGCGCGCGCCGGCATCGTCACCAAGGAGATGATATACGTCGCCGCGCGCGAGAATCTCGGCCGCAAGGAGATGCTGGCGACTGCCGAGGAGAGCCTGGCCGACGGCGAGAGTTTTGGGGCGGCGCTGCCTGCCTTTATCACGCCGGAGTTCGTGCGCAGCGAGATCGCGGCCGGCCGCGCCATCATCCCGGCCAACATCAACCACGCCGAACTCGAGCCGATGATCATCGGCCGCAACTTCCTGGTGAAGATCAACGCCAACATCGGCAACTCGGCGGTCTCTTCCTCCATGGAAGAAGAAGTCGAGAAGATGGTGTGGGCGATCCGCTGGGGAGCCGATACGGTCATGGACCTTTCGACGGGCCGCAACATCCACGACACGCGCGAGTGGATCGTGCGCAACGCGCCGGTGCCGATCGGCACCGTGCCGATCTACCAGGCTCTGGAGAAGGTCGGCGGCGATCCGACCAGGCTCTCGTGGGAGGTCTTCCGCGACACACTGGTCGAGCAGTGCGAGCAGGGCGTCGACTATTTCACCATCCACGCCGGTGTGCGCCTGGCCCACGTGCCGCTGACGGCCAAGCGCGTCACCGGCATCGTCAGTCGCGGTGGCTCGATGATGGCGCAATGGTGCCTGACCGAGCATCGCGAGAGCTTCCTCTACGAGCATTTCGGCGACATCTGCGACCTGATGCGGAAATACGACGTGTCGTTCTCGCTGGGCGATGGCCTACGGCCCGGCTGCAACGCCGACGCCAACGACGCCGCGCAGTTCGCCGAGCTCACGACCCTGGGCGAGCTCACCAAGGTCGCCTGGGACAAGGGCTGCCAGGTCATGATCGAGGGGCCGGGCCACGTGCCGATGCACAAGATCAAGGCCAACATGGACAAGCAGCTCAAGGAGTGCGGCGAGGCGCCGTTCTACACCCTGGGGCCGCTCGTGACCGACATCGCGCCGGGCTACGACCACATCACCTCGGGCATCGGCGCCGCCATGATCGGCTGGTTTGGCACGGCGATGCTCTGCTACGTCACGCCCAAGGAGCATCTCGGCCTGCCCGACCGCGACGACGTGAAGGTGGGCGTCATCACCTACAAGATCGCGGCCCATGCCGCCGACCTGGCCAAGGGACATCCGGCGGCGCGGCTGCGCGACGATGCACTCTCCAAGGCACGCTTCGACTTCCGCTGGATGGATCAGTTCAACCTCTCGCTCGATCCGGCGACGGCCGAGAAGTTCCACGACGAGACGATGCCCAAGGAGGCGCACAAGACGGCGCACTTCTGCTCGATGTGCGGGCCGAAGTTCTGCTCCATGCGCATCACCCAGGACATCCGTGCGTACGCCAGGAAGGGCATGGACGAGATGAGCGAGAAGTTTCGGGCCGGCGGCAACGCCCTTTATATCCCGGAAATGGCGGACGACTGAGCCCTGCGCCGTCGTTGCCGGCGGAGTCTCGAATTCGTCATCAAACGGCGACGATTCCACAACCCCCAGGCTCAAGGATCGTACTTGGGGGGGCCGTGGGATGACTTCGAAATTCTCGGCATGGGGCTTGGCATTGCCGGCTGCGGCCGTCGCGCTGGCGCTTGCTGGGCCCGCGGTTGCGCAATCGCAGATGCCTTCGGCACAGGAGCTGCTTGACCAGATCCGGGTGCTGCAGAAGCGGATCGAGCAGCTCGAGGCGGCGGAAACGGCGCGGCAGCAGACCGACGCAAAGACCCGGGCGGCACGGCAGCACGCGACACCGCCCAAGGCGGCGATACCGGCTTCCGCTTCCGTGCCGACGGCGGCTGCTCCAGTGGTTGTCGCGGCGGCGGCGCATGGACCGCCACCAGCTCCGGCTATCGATGCGAACAAGCCCAATGGCAGCTTCATGCTGGGAGACACCAAGCTGACGCTGGGCGGGTTCATCGATCTCACGGGCTACTACCGCAGCCGTAACGAGAACCGCGGTACGGGCACCGGCTACTCGACCATTCCCTTCTACGGACCGAACCCCCAGGGCAATTCCGGCGAACTCGGCTTGAGCGCCCAGCAAACACGCCTCTCGGGCAAGCTCGAGGCTCCCGTCGGGGAACACTCCAGTCTCCTGGGTTATGTGGAAATGGATTTCAACAACGGGTCGGGCGGCGCCAACTCGGTGCAGTCGAACGGCTACACGCCCCGTTTGCGTCAGGCCTTTGCCGCGTACGACGACAAGTCTCTTCAAGGCTACGTGCTGGCCGGCCAGGCTTGGAGCTTGGCGTCGCCTTTCAAGAAGGGGCTCGATCCCCTCGGGACCTGGCAGCCGCCGACGATCGACCACAACTACATGGTCGGCTACAACTACCTGCGCGTGCCGATGGTTCGTGCGGTCAAGGGTTTCGGCAATTTCTGGATCGGTGTCGAGGCCAACACGCCGCAAACGGTGTTCGGTGGCACGCCTGCCGTGCCAGCCGGTCAGACCGTGTTCAGCGGCTACGCCGGCGCTACCGGCCTTAACCCGCAGGTCAACTACAGCGTCAACGTCGCGCCCGACGTGATCGCCAAGATCGCGATCGACACAGGCTTCGGTCACTTCGACGCGTTTGGCGTGGCGCGCTGGTTCCGGGACCAGGTCTCGTTCGGCACGACCAGCGTAAACTACGATGCTTTCGGTGGAGGCTTCGGTGCCAGCGCCTTCATTCCGATCGGACCTTGGGTCGATCTGATGGGCAACATCATGTACGGCAACGGCATCGGCCGTTACGGCGCTGGCGGGTTGCCCGACGTTACTTACACGCCGAACGGCGGCGTGACCCCGCTGCCCCAGGGCATGGGCACGGTCGGCCTGGTCGCCCACATCATACCCAACGTCCTCGACCTCTACGGCTTCTATGGATGGAATTGGGTCGGGGCCAGCTATTTCCCCAATGGGGGCTACGGAAACCCGACCTTCAACAACGCCGGCTGTTTCAACCCCAACGCGGGTGGGGTGGGCTGCGCAGGCAACACCCAAACTCTCACCGAGTTCACGGCGGGCGTGAACTGGAACTTCTTGCGGGGCAAATTCGGCACGGTCAAAGCCGGGATGCAGTACGGAAACATCGTTCGCACCGCCTACGCCGGCGTGGGAGGCACTCCTTCGGCCGTCGAGGAACTGTTCATGTTCAATTTGCGCTACTCGCCCTTCGAGTAGGAGCAAACGTCCGACTCCGTGCGGAACTGTAACGCCCTCCCTGCGTTGATTAGCGCCCTCCTTGCGCCGCACTGATCGCCGGGGGAGACTCGGGCCAGTCCGTTCGTACTAAAGATGGACTGTCATTTAGGGGCGATTGGTACGATGAAGCGGCTGCGAACCCTGCTCGGGATCGGCCTGGGCCTCGCCATCGTGGCGGGTGGCGGCTGGTTTATTTCGCAAGGCGGAACATCCAAGTTCGTGCCACCGGCCGGTCGCTCCCCGCCGGGCGCCGGCGTGCCGGTGGGCGTTGCCGCGGCCGTCAAAGGCGACATTCCCGTGGTACTGCGGGCGCTCGGCACCGTGACCCCGCTCGCCACCGTCAACGTCAAGACGCAGATCACCGGCCAGCTCACCGAGGTCCATTTCAAGGAAGGCCAGCTCGTGAAGCAGGGCGATCTGCTCGCCGTGGTCGATCCGCGCCCCTACGACGTCGCCCTGCAGCAGGCCGTCGGCACGATGCAGCGCGACGAGGCCCTGCTCAAGAACGCCCAGACCGACCTCGAGCGCTACAGGAAGCTGGTCGCCCAGGATTCCCTTGCCCGCCAGCAGCTCGACACCCAGCAGGCCCTGGTGCGCCAGTACGAGGCGGCCCTGGTCATCAACCAGGCGCTGGTCGATGCCGCCAAGCTCAATGTCACCTATACCAAGATCGTCGCGCCGCTGACCGGCCGCATCGGCCTGCGCATGGTCGACAAGGGCAATTTCGTGACGATGGGCGATGCGACGGGCATCTGCGTCATCATCCAGATCGAGCCGATTTCGGTGATCTTCACAATTCCCGAGGATTCCCTGCCGGCGGTACGCCAGCGCCTCAAGGCCGGTGCGTCGCTCGAGGTGCGGGCCCTCGACCGCGCGCAGAAGGTCGAACTGGGCCTCGGCAAGCTCGACACCGCCGATAATCTGATCGACGTGACCACCGGCACGGTGAAGCTGCGCGCCATCTTCGAGAACAAGGACGACAGCCTGTTTCCCAACCAGTTCGTGAATGTCCGCCTGCTGGTCGACACCGTGAAGGACGCGACCATCGTTCCCGTTGCCGCCATCCAGCGCGGCCAGCCCGGCATCTTCGTCTACCTCGTCAAGTCCGACGACACCGTCGAGATCCGTGTCGTCGAACTCGGCGTCACCGATGGCGAGAGGGTCGCGGTGACGAAGGGCCTGCAGGTCGGCGACCAGGTCGTCATCGACGGCACCGACCGGCTGCGCGAGGGCGCCAAGATCCGTAAGCCCGCGGCCGGTCCGAGAGGCACGTCCGGCTCGCCCGTCGCGGCGGCGCCACCGGGCGGTGGTGCAGGACGGCCGGCGCGGTCGAACCAGTAGTCCGCCGCGACATGAATCCGTCGCGGCTATTCATCGAACGGCCGGTCGGCACCTCTCTTTTAATGGTGGCGATCATGCTGGTCGGCATGATCGCCTACAAGTTCCTGCCACTGTCGGCGCTGCCGCAGGTCGACTATCCGACGATCCGCGTGCTGACGCTCTATCCCGGCGCCAGCCCCGAAGTCATGACCTCGTCGGTCACCGCGCCGCTCGAGCGTCAGTTCGGCCAGATGCCCGGCCTCAACCAGATGACGTCGACCAGTTCGGCCGGCGCCTCGGCGATCACGCTGCAGTTCGACCTGACGCTCGGCCTGGATATCGCCGAACAGCAGGTGCAGGCGGCCATCAATGCCGCCGGCAACCTCCTGCCGGGCGACCTGCCGGCGCCGCCGATCTACGCCAAGGTCAATCCCGCCGATGCGCCGGTGCTGACGCTCGCCGTCACCTCCAGGACCGAGGCCCTCACCAAGGTCCACGATCTCGTCGACACGCGCCTCGCCCAGAAGATCTCCCAGGTCGCGGGCGTCGGCCTGGTCAGTCTCGAAGGCGGCCAGAAACCCGGCGTGCGGATCCGCGCCAACCCTACCGCGCTCGCCGCCTACGGGCTCAACATCGACGACCTTCGGACGACGATCGCCAACGCCAACGTCAATACGCCCAAGGGCAACTTCGACGGCCCGGCGCGGGCCTACACGATCAATGCCAACGACCAGATCACCGATCCGAACACCTTTCGCGAGGTCGTCGTCGCCTACCGCAACGGTGCGCCGGTCCGGCTGAAGGACGTCGCCACCGTCGAGGAGGGCCAGGAAAACAACCGTATCGCCGCCTGGGTGAACGGCACGCCGGCGGTGATCGTCAACGTCCAGCGCCAGCCCGGCGCCAACGTCATCGAAGTGGTCGATCGCATCAAGGCGCTGCTGCCGCATCTGCGCCAATCCCTGCCGGTGGCGCTCGACGTGGCCATCGTCACCGATCGCACGCTCACCATCCGGGCCTCGGTGCGCGACGTGCAGATCGAGCTCTCCTTCGCCGTGGTCCTGGTCGTGATGGTGATCTTCGCCTTCCTGGGCGATGCGCGCGCCACGCTCATCCCGAGCCTGTCGGTGCCGCTGTCGCTCGTCGGCACCCTGGCCGTCATGTATCTGGCGGGCTTCAGCCTCAACAATCTGTCGATCATGGCGCTCACCATCGCGACCGGCTTCGTCGTCGACGACGCCATCGTCATGATCGAGAACATCGCCCGCTACATCGAGCGCGGCGAGGATCCCAAGGCGGCGGCGCTCAAAGGGTCGCGCCAGATCGCCTTCACCGTGGTGTCGCTCACGGTGTCGCTGATCGCCGTGCTCATTCCGCTGCTCTTCATGGCCGACGTGGTCGGCCGCCTGTTCAGCGAGTTCGCGGTCACGCTGTCCGTAACGATCCTGCTCTCGGCCCTGGTGTCGCTCTCCCTGGTGCCGATGATGTGCGCCCATCTCCTGAAGCAGCGCCCGGCTTCCGGGGCCGCCGCGCCGGCTCCTGCAGTGGACATCGAAGTCCATGCCGAGGCGCAGGCACTGGGCGCGCGCTGGTTCGCGCGCCTGATCGATCTCTACGACCGCTGGCTGATCGTGGTGTTCCGCCACCAGGCGCTGACGCTCGTGGTCGCCGTCGGCACGGTCGTGCTGACCGTCGCGCTCTATGTCGTGGTGCCCAAGGGCTTCTTTCCGATCCAGGACAACGGTCTGATCCAGGCCGTCACGGAAGCACCGCAAAGCGTGTCCTTCGCCGCGATGAGCGAGCGCCAGCGGGCGCTGGTGGAAGCGGTCCTGGCCGATCCGGACGTCGAGAGCCTGACCTCGTTCGTGGGCGTAGACGGCACCAACCCGACCCTGAATTCGGGGCGGATGCTGATCAACCTCAAGCCGCGCAGCGTGCGCAGCGCGACGGCGACCGAGATCATCCGGCGCCTGCAGCGCGACACCGCGTCAGTGCAGGGCATCTCGCTCTACATGCAGCCGGCGCAGGATCTCACGATCGATTCGACGGTCAGCCGTACCCAGTACCAGTTCGTGCTCGAAAGCGCCCGGCCGGAAGACTTCGACGTCTGGGTGCCGCGCCTCATGGAGCGGCTGCAGAAGCTGCCCGAGATCGTCGATGTCGCCAGCGACCTGCAGAGCAAGGGCCTGTCGATGTTCATCAGGATCGACCGCGACGCGGCGGCGCGCTTCGGCGTCACCACCGCCACGGTCGACAACGTGCTCTACGACGCGTTCGGACAGCGCATCGTGTCGACGGTCTACACCCAGTCCAACCAGTACCGGGTGATCTACGAAGTCGATCCCGCGATGGCCGGATCGCTCGATTCGCTCGCGAATCTTTACCTGCCGGGCTCGGTGGGCGGCAAGCAGGTGCCGCTGTCGGCGATCGCCACCTTCGAGGAGCGCACCGCGCCGCTCAGGCTCGACCGCTACGGGCAATTCCCCGCCACGACAATCTCGTTCAACCTCGCGCCAGGCGCCTCCCTCGGCCACGCGGTCGACGCGATCGTGGCCGCACAGGCCGAGATCGGCATGCCGCGGTCGATCACCAGTCATTTCCAGGGCGCGGCGCTCGCCTTCCAGAAGTCGCTCGACAGCCAGCTGCTGCTGATTCTCGCCGCCATCGTCACGGTCTACATCGTGCTGGGCGTGCTCTACGAGAGCTACATCCACCCCATCACGATCCTGTCGACCCTGCCGTCGGCCGGCATCGGCGCGCTGCTGGCGCTCCTGCTGGCGGGCTCGGACCTCAGTGTCGTTGCCATCATCGGCATCGTGCTGCTGATCGGCATCGTCAAGAAGAACGCGATCATGATGATCGACTTCGCCCTCGACGCCGAGCGCCACCAGGGCAAGACGCCGCGCGAGGCCATCCACCAGGCCTGCCTGCTGCGCTTTCGTCCGATCCTGATGACCACCGTCGCGGCGATGGTCGGCGCCCTGCCGCTGATGCTGGGCTCGGGTACCGGATCGGAGCTGCGCCAGCCGCTCGGCCTCACCATCGTCGGCGGCCTGATCGTCAGCCAGATCCTGACGCTGTTCACGACGCCCGTGATCTACCTGGCCTTCGACCGGCTCGGCCGCCGGCTGCGCGGCATGCCGCTCGACACGCCGCGCCATCCCCTCGACGAGGTCGCGGGGGAACGACCGTCGTGAACCTGTCGGCTCCCTTCATTGCCCGGCCCGTCGCCACGACCCTGCTGACGATCGGCCTGGCGCTGGCCGGCATGGTGGCGTTCACCGGCCTTGCGGTGTCGCCGCTGCCCAAGATCGATTTCCCCACCATCCAGGTCACCGCCAACCTGCCCGGTGCCTCGCCCGAGACGGTGGCCACCAGCGTGACGACGCCGCTCGAACGCCGGCTGGGCGCGATCGCCGGCGTCAACGAGATCACCTCGTCGAGCTCGGTCGGAAATTCGCGCATCACCCTGCAGTTCGACCTGTCGCGCGACATCGACGGTGCGGCACGGGACGCCCAGGCCGCCATCAACGCGGCACGCGCCGACATGCCGGTCGACCTGCGCAGCAACCCGACGTATCGCAAGGTCAATCCGGCGGATGCGCCGGTGGTGGTCCTGGCCCTTACGTCCAACACGCTGGGTCAGGGCCGGCTCTACGACGCCGCCTCGAACGTCCTGCAGCAGAAGCTGTCGCAGGTTGCCGGTGTCGGCCAGGTGACGCTGGGCGGCAGCTCGTTGCCGGCGGTGCGCGTCGAGATCAATCCCAGCGCGCTGACACAGTACCGCATCGGACTCGAAAGCGTGCGCGCCGCCATTGCCGCCGCCAATGCCAATGCTCCCAAAGGAGCGCTCGAGGTCGGCGAGAGGCGCTACCAGATCTACGCCAACGATCAGGCCCGGGTGGCGGACGAGTACCGCTCGCTGATCGTCGCGTGGCGCAACGGCTCGCCGGTGCGGCTGTCGGACGTGGCCGAGGTCATCGATTCGACGGAGAACATCCGCAACGAAGGCCAGGCCAACGGCAAGCGTTCGGTCCTGGTCATCGTCTACAAGCAGCCCAACGCCAACATCATCGAGACCGTCGACCAGGTGAAGGCACTGTTGCCCGAACTCCAGGCGGCGATGCCCAACGATGTCGACATCGCCGTGGTCAGCGATCGCACCACGACGATCCGCGCCTCGCTGCGGGAGGTCGAGCAGGCGTTGATCGTCAGCGTGATCCTGGTCGTGCTGGTGACCTTCGCCTTTCTGCGCTCGGCCCGCGCCGGCTTCGTGGCCGCGGTCGCGGTGCCGGTGTCGCTGATCGGCACGTTCGGCGCCATGTATCTGCTGGGCTACAGCCTCAACAACCTGTCGCTGATGGCCATGACCATCGCCGCGGGCTTCGTGGTCGACGACGCCATCATCGTGCTCGAGAACATCTCGCGCCATGTCGAGGCGGGGATGTCGCGGGTAGACGCGGCCCTGCAGGGCGCCCGCGAGGTCGGCTTCACCGTCGTCTCCATGAGCCTGTCGCTGATCGCGGTATTCATTCCGATCCTGCTGATGAGCGGGATCGTCGGCCGCCTGTTCCGCGAGTTCGCCGTCACGCTCTCGATCGCGATCCTCATTTCGATGGTGGTGTCGCTGACGACGACGCCCATGATGTGTGCCTACGTGCTGCGCCGCCAGGACGACCGCACGCGAGGCCCGTTCTTCCGCGTCAACGAACGCGCCTTCGGCGCCGTGCAGTGGGCCTACGGCCGCAGTCTGGGGTTCGTGCTGCGCCATCCGCTGCTCACGATGCTGGTCTTTCTCGCCACCGTGCTGCTCAACATCCACCTCTACGTGACCATCCCCAAGGGCTTCTTCCCGCAGCAGGACACCGGCCGCATCGTCGGCGGCATCCGAGCCGACCAGAGCATCTCGTTCCAGGCGATGCGCCGGAAGTTTCGCCAGTTCATGGAAATCATCCGCGCCGACCCGGCGATCGAGAGCGTCGCGGGCTTCACCGGCGGCTTCCAGACCAACTCCGGTTTCGTTTTCGCTACCTTGAAACCGCTCGGCGAGCGGAAGGAATCGGCCGACCAGGTGATCGCCCGCCTGCGTCCGCGTCTGGCGCAGGTGCCGGGCGCCGTGCTCTTCCTCCAGGCGGTGCAGGACATAAGGGTCGGCGGTCGCCAGGCCAACGCCCAATATCAGTTCACCCTGCAGGCGGACTCGCTACCCGATCTCTACACCTGGGGGCCAAGACTGACCGAAGCGCTGAAGGCGGATGCGTCGGTCGTCACCGACGTCGACTCCGACCAGCAGCAGCGCGGCCTGCAGGTCAATCTCGCCATCGATCGCGACGCCGCGGCCCGGCTCGGCGTGTCGACCCGCAGCATCTCCGCCACGCTCTACGACGCCTTCGGCCAGCGTCAGGTATCGACCATCTACAATGCGCTCAACCAGTATCATGTCGTGATGGAGGTCTCGCCCGAGTACTGGGCAAGCCCGGAGGGGCTGAAGGACATCTATGTCAGCACGTCGGGCGGCGCGATCGGCGGCGCGCAGGCCACCGGCGCCATCGTCTCGGCGGTGCCGGCGCAAGCCGGTGCCATCGACCCGGCCCAGGCGGTCCGCAACCAGCGCACCAACCAGATCGCCGTCAGCGGCCGCGGCTCGGCGTCGACCGGCGCGGCCGTCAGCACCACGCCGGAGAAGATGGTGCCGCTCTCCTCGGTCACCCGCTACGAATTCGGCACCACGCCGATCGCCGTCAATCACCAGAGCCTGTTCGTGGCCAGCACGATCTCGTTCAACCTGGTGCCGGGCAAGACGCTGAGCGATGCCATCGGCTACGTGAACGGCGTGATGGCGGAAATCGGCGTGCCGGCAACCATCCATGGCTCGTTCCAGGGCACGGCGCGGGCGTTCCAGCAATCGACGACCAACCAGCTCCTGCTCGTGTTGGCGGCGCTGGTTGCCGTCTACATCGTGCTCGGCATCCTCTACGAGAGTTACATCCACCCCATCACCATCCTGTCGACCCTGCCGTCGGCCGGCATCGGCGCGCTGCTGGCGCTCAAGTTCGCGGGGGTGGAGTTCAGCATCATCGCCATGATCGGCGTGCTGCTGCTGATCGGCATCGTCAAGAAGAACGCCATCATGATGATCGACGTGGCCCTGGAGCGCGAGCGCAACGAGGGGCTCGATCCGCGCGTCGCCATCTACGAGGCAGCCCTCCTGCGGTTCCGGCCCATCCTGATGACGACCATGGCGGCCATCCTGGGCGCGCTGCCGCTGGCGCTGGGATACGGCGAAGGCGCCGAGTTGCGCCGGCCGCTCGGCATTTCGATCATCGGCGGCCTGATCGTCAGCCAGATTCTGACGCTCTATACGACACCAGTGATCTACCTCTATCTCGACCGCTTCCGCCGCCGCGACCGCGACCGTCCCAGCCGCCTTGCCCGCGCCCTGGGTGGCGCTACGGGTGGCGGGGCCGGAGTCCCGGCATGAGGCGGATGGCGGGGTTGCTTTGTCTCCTGCCTCTGGCCGGTTGTCTGGTCGGTCCCGACTACCAGCGGCCGCCGCCCGCCAGCCCGCCCACGGCCGAATTCAAGGAAGGGGGAGTCGATTTCCGGCTGGCCGTGCCTCGCGATGCGGTCGATCGTGGACCGTGGTGGCAGATCTACGGCGATCCGACCCTCGACCGGTTGGCCGCCCAGGTCGATATCTCCAACCAGACGCTGAAGGCTTCCGAAGCGGCCTACCGCCAGGCGCGTGCGCTCGTGCGCCAGGACCAGTCGGCCCTCTATCCGACGATCACCGCCAGCGCCAGCACGCTGCAGACCGGGACGGGCACGCTGCGCGGCGGTGGCGGCAGCACGGTGATTACAACGACGAACCAGAGCGGCAACGTCACCAGCAGCGTGAGCCAGTACTCCGGCGGCGGTGTCCTTACCTGGGAAATCGACGTCTGGGGCAGCATCCGCCGTACGATCGAGGCCGACTCGGCGGCGGCCCAGGCCAGTGCCGGCGACCTGGCGGCGGCGCGGCTCTCGGCGCAGGCCGATGTTGCCATCAACTATTTTTCGCTGCGCGTCTCCGACCAGCGGACCAGGCTCTACGACGCCACTGTCGCGGCCTACGCGCGGGCGCTGCAGATCGTGCAGAACCAGGTCGATGCCGGAATCGCCTCGCGGGTCGACCTGACGCAGGCGCAGACCCTCTACCAGCAGGCCCGGTCGCTTCTGGTGGCCGAGGGGATCCAGCGCGCCCAGTTCGAGCATGCGATCGCCGTGCTGATCGGCAAGGCACCCGCGGAGTTCAGCCTGGAACCGGGGACGCCACCCCAGAACGTGCCGACGGTCGACGCCGGCATCCCGTCGGCGCTGCTGGAACGGCGGCCCGACATCGCCTCGGCGGAGCGCCTGATGGCGTCGGCCAACGCCCGGATCGGCGTCGCGCAGGCAGCCTACTATCCGAATATCTCGCTGGGCGGCGCCATCACCTTCCTGAGCGGCGGACTGGGCACTTTGTTTCAGCTCGGTTCGTCGGTTTGGTCGCTCGGCCCGCAGCTCGCCGCCACGCTGGTCGACGGCGGCGCGCGCGCGGCCCAGGTCGAGGGCGCGCGGGCGGGCTACGACAACACCGTGGCGACCTATCGCCAGACCGTCCTGACCGCCTTCCAGCAGGTCGAGGATGCGCTCGTCCAGCAGCGGCTGCTGGTCCAGCAGGAGCAGGTCCAGCGCGCTGCCGTCGCCGCCGCGCGCGAAGCCGAGCGTCTGTCGCTCAACCAGTACCGGATCGGCACCGTCCCCTACACGACCGTGGTACAGACCCAGACGTCGGCGCTGCAGGCCGAGCAGACCCTGCTGAACATCCGACTGAGCCGCCTGATCGCCAGCGCCAATCTGGTGAAGGCGCTGGGCGGTGGCTGGCGCGACAGCGACCTGCCGTCGCCGACCCCGATCGGCGGCATCGATCAGACACCCAAGCCCGCTACGCCGCAGAGTTCGTCGGCAACGCCCGCCGCCCAGAGCGCCCCCGCAACCAAGGCGTGGTGGAAGCTCTGGTAGGCTTCTGCAGCGGCTGACGGCGATCTAGGATCGGCCCATGGCGGAACCAGCGATCCGCAAGATCATCCATGTCGACATGGATGCGTTCTATGCGTCCGTGGAGCAGCGCGACGATCCTGCATTGCGCGGCCGTCCCGTGGCGGTGGGCGGGCGCGAGCGCGGCGTGGTGATGGCGGCGAGCTACGAGGCCCGCACCTTCGGCGTGCGCTCGGCCATGCCGTCGGCCACGGCAAAGCGGCTGTGCGCCGAGCTGGTGTTCGTGAAGCCGCGCTTCGACGTCTACAAGGAAGTCTCGCGCCAGATCCGCGCCATCTTCCTCGACTACACGCCGCTGGTCGAACCGCTGTCGCTCGACGAGGCCTATCTCGACGTCACGACCAACCTCAAGGGCATGCCCTTGGCCTCGGAGATCGCGCGCGAGATCCGCGCCAGGATCCTCGAACGGACCGGCCTCACCGCCTCGGCCGGCGTCTCCTACAACAAGTTCCTGGCCAAGCTGGCCTCGGATCAGCGCAAGCCCAACGGGCAATATGTGATTCCGCCCGAGAAAGGCCCGGCTTTCGTCGAAAGTCTGCCGGTCGGCAGGTTTCACGGTGTCGGGCCCGCGACCGAGGCCAAGATGAAGCGGCTCGGCATCCATACCGGCGCCGATCTCAAGGCCCAGTCACTCGAGTTCCTGCAGGAATATTTCGGCAAGTCGGGGCCTTATTACCATGCCATCGCGCGTGGCCAGGACGGGCGGCAGGTCGTGCCCAACCGGCCGCGCAAGTCGGTCGGCTCGGAGACGACTTTCATGCAGGATCTCGGCCGGCCGGCGGAGGTCGAGGCCGGCATCGCCTCGGTGCTGGAAGATGTCTGGAGCTACTGCGAGAAGAACGGCATCGCCGGGCGGACGGTGACCGTGAAGATCAAATATGCCGACTTTCAGATCGTGACCCGCAGCCGCACGCTGCTCGAGCCGCCCGCCGACAAGGCCATGTTGGAGCGGGTCAGCGTCGAGCTCGTGCGGTCCATCTTTCCCCTGGAGAAGAAAGTGCGGCTGCTGGGCGTCTCGCTGCACAATCTCTATCGGCCGGACGAAGCCACGCCGCAGCCCCAACTCACGCTGGGCTTGCTCTGATCTTGCCGGGAGCGCGCCACTCGAAAGGATGTGAATTTAGTCGATGTCGGCATGAGCGAGCGAGACGCTCGCGGTCCAAGAGATCATGAATCTTCCGGACCGCGCGCATCTTGCGCGCTCATCGTCCTCATCGACCATGGAGTTCACTCACCCCCTCTGGAGTGGCGCGCTCCCAGCACAAAATTCTAAACGGCGATCTCGGCCACCATCTTCTTCAGCAGCGCCGCATCGGGGTAGATGCCGAGACCGGCCTGCACGTTGTCCTTCATGTGCTCGGGCTTGCCGGTGCCCGGGATGACGCAGGTGACGGCGGGGTTCGCCAGGACGAACTTGAGCAGGATCTGGGCCCAGCTCGCCGCCCCGATCTCGCCCGCCCAGTCCGGCAGCTTGCGGCCGAGCAGCTTGCGCAAGAGCCCGCCGCCGCCGAACGGCTGGTTCACGATGACCGCGATGCCACGCTCGGCGGCGAGCGGCAGCAGGCGGCGTTCGGCCGCCCGATCGTCAGCTGCGTAGTTGAGCTGCACGAAGTCCCACTTCTCCGCCCGCATCACCGCCTCGAGTTCGTCGTGCGCGCCTTGCGTGTAGTGGGTGATGCCCATCAGCCGGATGCGGCCCTCGGCCTTCCAGGCGCGAAGCGCCGGCAGGTGGGCCCGCCAGTCGAGAAGATTGTGGATCTGCATCAGGTCGATGCGGTCGGTCTTGAGCAGCCGCAGCGACTGGCGCATCTGCGCGACGCCGCTGTCGTGGCCCGACGTCCAGACCTTGGTGGCGATGAAAGCCTTGTCGCGCGTCTTGGCGGCCGACAACAGGTCGCCGACCACCGCCTCGGCCGAGCCGTACATCGGCGAGGTGTCGATCGTCGAGCCTCCGGCGTCGAACAGGATGCGCAGCACCTCGGCCAGCGGCGCGCGGTCCTCCGGCTTGGCGCCGACGTCGAAGGTCCGCCAGGTGCCGCAGCCGACGACGGGCAGCATCTCGCCGTTCGACGGAATCTTGCGGCGATGCATGCGTGCTCCCGGAGCTGTCTGCGCAACGCTCCGCCCCGTGGCCAACACGGCAGCGCCGGCGATTCCGAGCAAGGTGGAGCGAGTCAAGGTCATGATGCGAGCGAACCTCAAGCGATTGTTGAAACGATACAGTCACATTACGCCGGGGCGGAGTCTTCAATAGCAGTATTGCAAGAATCTTCCGCCACATTGATGCCGCACGCGCAGTCTCTGCTGCGCCCCGAGGGCAATTCGACAATCACGACCATTGTCGGATCGCTGGAGTGGCACCATCTCGGGGAAGACCAGGGAGAACACCATGTCCGAACCCTTCGTCGTCGAAGTCTGGGGCGAGCCTGCGGGCATCGTCCTCAGGGAAGGCAATGCCTTTCGCTTCCATGCGGTCGCCCGCCCGTTCTTCGAATTGGACGGCGTGCAATTCACCACCCCTGGCCATGCCAAATTGGCCGCCGCGCGTCTGCAGCCCGTGCCGACAACGGCCCAAGGGACGGCAACGCCATAGCTTGACCGCGGCCACGCCAATCTATTCCCTCGGAGACGGAGGGAATACCAATGACTGGCACCAAAAGAAAAAAATCTGCCGACCTGCGCAGCGCGCGCTGGTTTGCGCCCGACGACCTGCGCGCCTTCGGCCACCGCTCGCGCGCCATGCAGATGGGCTACGCGCCGGAGGAATGGGCCGGCAAGCCGGTCATCGCCATCCTGAACACGTGGTCGGATGCCCAGCCCTGCCACATGCACTTCAAGACGCGCGTCGACGACGTGAAGCGCGGCATCCTGCAGGCCGGCGGCTTCCCGATGGAACTGCCGGCGCTGTCGCTGTCGGAAAGCTTCCTGAAGCCCACGACGATGCTCTACCGAAATCTCCTGGCCATGGACGCCGAGGAACTTCTGCGCGGTCATCCCGTGGATGGCGTCGTGCTGATGGGCGGCTGCGACAAGACCACGCCGGCGCTGCTGCTGGGCGCCATCAGCATGGGCCTGCCCACGATCTACTTGCCGGCCGGGCCGATGCTGCGCGGCAACTGGAAGGGCAAGGTCCTTGGCTCGGGCTCCGACGCCTGGAAATACTGGGACGAGCGCCGCGCCGGCAAGATCTCCGACTCCGACTGGGTCGATGTCGAGGCCGGCATCGCGCGGAGCTACGGCACCTGCATGACCATGGGCACCGCCGCCACCATGATGGCCATGGCCGAGACGCTGGGCATGACCTTGCCCGGGGCCTCGTCGATTCCGGCCGCCGACGCCAACCACATCCGCATGAGCGCCGAGACCGGCCGCCGCATCGTCGAGATGGTGTGGGAGGATCTGACGCCGAAAAAGATCATGACGAAGGAAGCGTTCCTGAACGCCATCACCGTGGCCATGGCGGTCGGCTGCTCGACCAACGCCATCATCCACCTGATCGCGATTGCGCGCCGCGCGGGCCAGGACATCGGCCTCGACGATTTCGAGCGCGCCAGCCGCACGGTGCCGGTGATCGCCAACATCCGGCCCTCCGGCGACAAATACCTGATGGAGGATTTCTTCTATGCCGGCGGTCTGCCCGGCCTGATGGAGCAGATCCGCGGCCAGCTTCATCTCGAGGCGATGACGGTCACCGGCAAGACCCTGGGCGAGAACATCGAGGGCGCCGAGATCTATAACGACGACGTGATCCGCACGCCGGCGAACGCCATCTACAAGGAGGGTGCGCTCGCGGTGCTCAAGGGCAACCTCGCGCCCGACGGCTGCGTGATCAAGCCGTCGGCCTGTGCGCCGAAATTCCTGAAGCACACCGGCCCGGCGCTGGTGTTCGACGACTATCCGTCCATGAAGGAGGCGATCGACCGCGACGATCTCGACGTCACGGAAAACACGGTGCTGATCCTGCGCAACGCCGGCCCCCAAGGGGGCCCCGGGATGCCGGAGTGGGGCATGCTGCCGATTCCGAAAAAGCTGGTGAAGCAGGGCGTGCGCGACATGGTGCGCCTCTCCGACAGCCGCATGAGCGGCACCAGCTACGGCGCCTGCATCCTGCACGTCTCGCCGGAATCCTACATTGGCGGGCCGCTGGCGCTGGTGAAGACCGGCGACACGATCTCGCTCGATGTCGACAAGCGCAAGATCGACATGAACGTGTCGGACGCGGAACTGGCCAGGCGCCGCGCGGCCTGGAAGAAGCCCGAGCCGCGCTACGAGCGCGGCTACGGCTGGATGTTCACCCGGCACATCAAGCAGGCCAACGAAGGCTGCGACTTCGATTTCCTCGAGACGAGCTTCGGCGCCCCTGTCTCCGAACCATCGATTTACTAACTCAAGCGGACCGCGAGCGTCCCGCTCGCTCACGAGGCGAGCCGGAGGCTCGCGGTCCAGAAGAGAGAAGAAAATTGTCTTGAAAACCGAGACCCGCGACAAGCTGAAGACCATCAGCACTGCCACCGTCTCCACCGCGCTGTTCAAGCGTGGCTTTCGTACCCAGCTCATCCAGGATGTCCATCCGCTGTCGCCCGTCCAGCCAGTGCTGGTCGGCGAGGCCTTCACCTTGCGCCTGGCCGTTTTCCGCGACCGTGGCCATCCGCAGCGCAAGGCGATCGAGGATTGTCCGCCGGGTGCCGTGATGGTGATGGACAGCCGCAAGGATGCGCGCGCCGCCTCCGCGGGCTCGATCCTGGTGACGCGCCTGATGAAGCGTGGTGTCGCCGGCGTCGTGACCGATGGTGGCTTTCGCGATTCCGCCGAGATCGCCCGGCTGGGCTTCCCGGCCTACCACCTTCGTCCCAGCGCGCCGACCAACCTCGCGCTCCACCAGGCGATCGACATCGATGTGCCGATCGGCTGCGGCGATGCCCCGGTCTTTCCCGGCGACGTGATCCTGGGCGACAGCGACGGCGTCGTCGTCATTCCCGCCAACCTCGCCGACGAGATCGCCGAGGAGGCCTGGGAGATGACCGCCTTCGAGGATTTCGTCACCGAGCAGGTCAACAACGGGCTTGCCATCTATGGTCTCTATCCGGCAACCAACGAACAGACGCTGGTCGACTTCGCCGCCTGGCGAAAAATCAAAGGACGTTAGAGAGGAAACGAGATGATCAAACGCAAGCAACGCATTCCGATGCGCGACCTCGCGACCATGGCGCCCGAGGATCGCGAGACCGTCGAGAAGAATGCGATGAACGGCCAGATCTTCAACATCTTCAAGGTGCTGGCGCATCATCCCAAATTGGTGAAGCGCTGGACGCCGTTCGCCGGCCATGTGCTGGGCAAGCAGACCCTGGCGTTCCGCGACCGCGAGCTGCTGATCCTGCGCATCGGCTGGCTGAACCAGGCCGAATACGAATTCGCCCAGCACGAGCTGATCGCCAGGAAGGGCGGCGTCTCCGAGGCCGACGTCGAAAACGTCAAGAAAGGACCCAAGGGTGTCTGGAACGAGCACGAGGCGGCGCTGATGCAGGCGGCCGACGATCTCTACGAGAACTCCGTCGTCTCCGACGCCACCTGGGCGGTGCTCGCGAAGAAATACTCGACCGAGCAGCTCATGGACGTGGTCTTCACCATCGGCCAGTACAATCTCGTCTCCTGGGCGCTCAACAGCTTCGGCGTGCCGCTCGACGACTTTCTGCCGGGTGCCAGGAAGGTCTGAGGGAGAGGCGTGAAGCCGCCGATGCGATACGGGCATTGTGTCCGTGCTGGCACTGCTAGCAGCCGCGCAAATTCCGCGATGCTGCTTTGCAAAAGGTGATTCACAGGTTCAGCAGGTTCTGGGCTATATTTCCGATATCGTCGCGCGAGGCCTGTCTTCAAAGGTCGAGCCGACGCCGATCCGAACATTCGACCATGCCCCGCCCGGCGCGCCCGCCGGTATGTATCCCTGGAGGATGAGGGGAGGTCCCGCGGTCTTTACCGGGTATTCGCTATCCGACTACTGAGCCGTGAGTAGCAAGTAAAGGCTGCCCCCGCCGACGATCCGTCCGGCAGTGGGGTGGACCGAGGTGCGATCAACGCATCCGAGAGCTTCTTAGACGGTCACCTGCGGCCGCCCCCCAAGCTTGTCAGGAGTGGGGCCGCAGGGGCAGATTCTTCACGATGTCACAGGTGGGCGCTCGGCCTGTGTCACGACATTTGTCTCAACTCGGTGTGACACCTTGGTGTGACACTGCCCGGCCGCGGCTAAAACTCCAGCAGGTTTTCGCGCAGCGTCTTGTGCGCGTAGGCCTTGCGGGTGAGGCCGCGGCGCTGCAGTTCCGGGACCAGCCCGTCGCACACTTCCATGATGTAGCGCCGGTCGAAGTAGCCGTTGAACAGCAGGAAGCCATCGCCGCCGACCTCTTCCATGATGTCCTGCATCGTGCCGGCCACATGGTCCGAGGTGCCGGTGAAGTCGATGCCGGCCTTGCTGGCATAGCTCTGCACGATCGAGCGCGGCGTCTTGCCGATCCATTTGGCGAGCGAGGATTGATGGCCGTTGGTGGAGAGTTCCGGCAGCGGCGTGTCGAGGTCGAACTTGGAGAAGTCGATGCCGGTGAGGCGCGACATGCCCGAAAGCTGCATGTCCATGTGCTCTTCCGCCGCCTGGCGCTCGAGCACGCGCCGCTCGCGCGCCGCGTCCATCGTGGTGTCGACGATCGGGTAGGCGAGGAACAGCACCTTTATGCCATCGGGATCGCGGCCCAGCGCCACGGCGCGGCGCCGTACGTCCTCGCGATAGGCCTTCATCGCCTCGACGCTGCCGCCGCCGTCGGTGATGATCGTGTCGGCCCAGCGCGACGCGAAGGCCTGGCCGCGCGGCGAGCCGCCGGCCTGGCAGATCGGCACGCGACCCTGCGGCGAGCGCGGCGCGTTGAGCGGCCCGCGGCACTTGAAGTATTTGCCCTCGTGGAAGACCGGATGAACTTTGCTGCCGTCGGCGAACATCGGCCTGTCGCGGTCCAGCACCACGGCGTCGGGTTCCCACGCCTCCCAGAGCCTGGTGACCAGATCGGCGAACTCGTCGGCCACGTCGTAGCGCTCGTCGTGCGGACGTTGCGCGTCGTTGCCGTAATTCTGCGCGGCGCCATCGTTGCTGCTGGTGACGCAGTTCCAGCCGATCCGGCCCTCGGTCACGTGATCGAGCGTGTTGACCAGCCGGGCCAGCAGGAAGGGCGGGTATTCGCTGGTGGAGAGCGTCGGCACCAGTCCGAGATGCTTCGTCGCCTGCGCGAGATAGGGCACCAGTACCGCCGGATCGAGTTTGGGCGTGCTGGCGGCGTACTTCAGGTAGGTGTCGTGGCTGCCCTGGTAGGTATAGGGCAGCATCGAGGAATCCTCGATGATCATGTAGTCCATGCACGCCCGTTCCATGCCCTTGGCGAGGTCGATGAACAGGTCGGGCATCATCCAGCGCCCGGCGTCGGCGCCGGGCCAGGCCGAGCGCCAGCTCTTGGGGCCGTAACCCTGCGACAGGAACCAGGCGAGATGGAAAGGGTGCTTTGCCATTGCCCGAGATTATCTGCAAAACCTCTGCCATCCGAGCGTAATGGACGGGATTCATGACCACGGGCATTCTTTTCATCTGTACCGGCAACACCTGCCGCTCGCCGATGGCGGTGGGGGTGATGCGCACCCTCGCGCACCGCGCCGGTCTCGCGCATGTCTTCGAGGTCGATTCCGCCGGCACCGGCGTGCGCCAGGCGGGCCAGCCGCCGAACCGGCATGCGCTGGATGCCGCCGCCCGTCGCGGCCACGACATCACAGGTCTCCGGTCACGTCCGCTGACCGCCTCGGACATCGCGCGCTTCTCCCATCCGCTGGCGATGGAGCGCACGCATCTGGCGGCGATGTGTGCGCTGGCGCCCTCGGGCCTGGCCGACCGGCCGCGGCTGTTTGCGACGGTCGACATCGCCGATCCCTTTGGCGGCACCGCCCGGGATTACGAACGCGCGCTGGACCTGGTCGAGGCCGGCTGCGCCCGCCTGTTCGAGGAATTGCGTCAGGCCGGATCGAAGTAGTGGATTTCGTAAAGCATGCAGCCTGTCTCTGACTTGAACGGGCCGTGGACGACGAAGGGCGGGCGGCAGCAATAGGTGTTGGCCGGGAATTTTTCGCCGCCCTGCCCGTTCTCGTCGTTGCCGACGATGAACTCGCCGGACAGCACGAAAACCTCTTCCCAGTAATTGTGCCAGACCGGCGCCGTCGTATAGGTGCCAGGCGCGAAACGCAGAAGCCGGGTCCGGGTGCCGCTGCCCTGCTTTTCGTCGAGGGCGCCGGAGAGGATCTTCTGCTGCACGCCAGGCAGATAGCCCTCGGGTGTTTCCCAGCCGCTGGTCATGTCGAGCGTGTGGAATTCCCGATGTGCCTTGTTGACGACCATGCTGCTCCCCCATTCGGTTGGCGAAATGGATACGCCCACTGCCGCCATGCCGCAACGCAGCAAGCCTTGCCACGATGATCGGACGCTGGTCTCCTTCGTTCTCTCCAGGAAAAGGAATGCCCACGCCATGTCGAGCAACCCCACCTATGACTACATCGTCGTCGGTGCCGGCTCGGCCGGTGCGGTGGTGGCCTCGCGCCTGACGGAGAGCGGCACCTATCGCGTGCTGCTGCTGGAGGCGGGGACCCAGGGCTCGAATTTCTTCTGGTCGCGCGTGCCGGTCGGCGTCGCCAAGATGATCGACGATCCGGCCGTCAACTGGTGCTATTCCTCGGAGCCGGACGAGGGCTCGGGCGGGCGGCGCATCGACGTGCCGCGCGGCAAGATGATGGGCGGCTCGAGTTCCATCAACGGCATGGTCTATATCCGCGGCCAGGCGCAGGACTACGATCACTGGGCGCAACTCGGCAACCGCGGCTGGAGCTATCAGGACGTGCTGCCGGTTTTCAAGCGCATGGAGCGCTACGACGGCGGCTCCGACGAGTTCCGTGGCCGCAATGGCCTGCTCCGTGTCACCGACACGCCGCGCCACAAGGTGCCGCTGCTGGAGAAGATGATCGCGGCGGCGGAAAAGATGGGCCTGCCGTTCAATCCCGACCTGAACGGCGAGACCCAGGAAGGCATCGGCATGTCGCAGGTGACGATCGCCAAGGGGCGCCGGCAGAGCACGGCCTTCTGCTATCTCGACCCGGCCGTGGGGCGGCCGAACCTCACGATCGACCGCGGCGCGATGGCCGAGTCTCTGATCCTGGAAGGCAAGCGCTGCGTCGGCGTGCGCTATGCCGTGGGCGGCGTGAAACGCGAGGCAAGGGCTACGCGCGAAGTCATCGTCTCGGGCGGTTCGATCAATTCGCCCAAGCTCCTGGAACTCTCCGGCATCGGCCAGGCCGACTTGCTGCGCAGCAGGGGCATCGTGCCCGTGCATGAATTGCGCGGCGTCGGCGAGAACCTGCGCGACCACTACTCGCCGCGCGTGAAATTCGCGATCAAGGAGAAGAACCTCACCTTCAACGACAATGCCCGCGGGTGGCGGCTGGCGCGCGAGGCAATCAAGTACGCGCTGTTCCGCGAAGGTTTCCTCGCCTCGACCGCGGTGCCGATCCGCCTCTATTTCCGCACCCGGGTCGGGCTGGAGACACCCGACGCGACGGTCTCGATCGCGCCCTTCCTCTACGAGATGGTGGGGCACGAGCGCCGTGTATCCAAGCGCAAGGGCATCACCATGAACGTGAACGTGCTGCGCTCCGAAAGCACCGGCTCGATCCACATCAAGTCCTCGGATCCGGCCGAGCCGCCGGCGATCCGGTTCAATTTCCTGTCGGCCGAGAACGACCGTGCCGGCGTGCTGGCCGCCATCCGCAAGGGCCGCGAATTGATGGCGACCTCGCCGATGAAAGAGGTCACGGGCGAGGAGATCGCGCCCGGCGCGCATCTGCAGAAGGACGACGAGTTGCTCGAGTGGGTGCGGAAGAACGCCGAGACGACCTACCATCCGGTCGGCACCTGCCGGATGGGTGCCGATCCCCTGGCAGTGGTCGACACCGAGCTCAGGGTCCATGGCATCGCGGGACTGCGCGTCGCCGACGCTTCGATCATGCCGACTCTCACCAGCGGCAACACCAATGCGCCCACCATCATGATCGGCGAGAAATGCGCCGAAATGGTGCTGACCGTCGCTCAGGCAAGCAGGAGTGCGGCGTGAAGTTCGGAGTCACCGTCGTCCCGCGCATCTCGGACTGGAAGCTGTTCGTCGACCTCGAGGCGATGGGCTACGACGCGGCCTGGGCGGCCGATTCGCAGATGCTCTATTCCGACGCCTATGCGGTGCTGGCGCTGGCGGCGGCCAATACCTCGCGCATCCGGCTCGGCACCGGCGTGTCGGTGGCGGGCGTGCGGCTGGCGCCGGTCACCGCCCATTCGATCGCCACGATCAACAAACTTGCCCCCGGCCGGGTATTCCTCGGCATCGGCACCGGCCACACGGCGATGCGCGTCATGGGCAAGGACCCGATGAAGGCCGCCGCCTTCCGCGAATATCTCCGCGTGCTGCGGGCCCTGCTGCATGGAGAAGAAGTCGACTACGTTCTCGATGGAGAAGAGCGAACCGACATTCGCTTCCTGCACCCCGACGAGGGCTTCATCGATGTAGAGCACCCTGTGCCGATCTATGTCGCCGCCGACGGGCCGCTGGCGCTGAAGACGGCCGGCGCCTACGGCGACGGGCGGGTGTGCTCGCACAACCAGACCAGAGCACGGCTCCAGAAGAGCTATGAAGTGATGCGCGAGGGCGCCTCCGCGGTTGGCCGTGTTCTTCCCGAAAACTTCCACACGGCGGCCCTCGGCTACGCCTGCGTGCTCAGGCCCGGCGAGAGCATGACGTCGGACCGCGTGATCGACGAGATCGGTCCGATGGCCGCGGCGTCACTGCATTACTGGTGGGAGCTCTACCAGAAAGACGGCGACACCAGCACGGTGGCCGGCCGCTGCCGCAATCTGTGGGACGAATATCTCGCCTTCACCGAGAAGATGGAGACGCCGCCCGAGCGACGTTACCAGCAGGTCCATCTCGGCCACTGCGCCTTCCTGCCACCGGAAGAGCGCCGCTTCGTCACCGAGGATCTGATACGCGCCACCGGCGGGCTGGTCGGCACGCCCGAGGAGATCGTCGCCATGCTGCGCGAGCGCGAGGCGATGGGTCTCGGCGAAATCACGCTGCTGCCGGCCATGGCCGAGGCGCGCCGCAACCTCGAAGATTTCGCGAAGATGGTGATCGCGCGTTACTAGACTAAGGGGAAGCCATGAACGCTACGACGTCGTCCACCGCCATCAGCGCCCACCTGGCCGTGCGGAAAGACTGGCTCGCCCGGCGTCGCGAGGACGTTCTCGAGCCCGAGCTGGCGATCATAGATCCACATCATCACCTGATCGACCGGCCGGAGAGCGGGACGTACCTGCTGCCCGACCTGCTTCAGGACATCGCCAGCGGGCACAAGGTCGTGGCCACCGTCTATCTGGAATGGCTCTCGATGTATCGCGCCGACGGGCCCGCCGAGATGCGCCCCGTGGGCGAGATCGAGTTCGCCAACGGTGTCGCGGCCATGACCGCCAGCGGCAGCTACGGCAAGACGCGCGTCTGTGCCGGCATCGTCGGCCACGCCGATCTTCCCCTGGGTGGGCGCGTTGCCAAGGTGCTGGAGGCGATGATCGCCGCGGGCGGCGGCCGCTTCCGCGGCATTCGCTTTATCGCGTCCAGCGATCCGGAGCAGGCCCAGTGGGGCGCCACCGCCGTCCGGCCGGAGGGTTTGCTGCTCGACAGCCGCGTGCGCGAAGGTTTTGCGCAACTGGCGCCGCTCGGCCTCAGTTTCGATGCCTGGCTCTACCATCCCCAACTCGCCGATCTGGTCGATCTGGCGCGCGCCTTTCCGGGAACGACGATCGTCCTCAACCATGTCGGCGGCCCGATCGGGCTCGGCCGCTACAAGGGCAAGCGCGACGCGGTCTTCGCCGACTGGAGCGCCCGCATCGCTGAGCTGGCGGCCTGCCCCAACGTGCACGTGAAGCTGGGCGGTCTCGGCATGAAGATGTTCGGCTTCGACGTCCACGAAGGCGAGTTGCCGCCCAGTTCGGAGCAGCTGGCAACCGCCTGGCGGCCTTATATAGAGACCTGCATCTCGGCCTTTGGTCCCAGCCGCGCCATGTTCGAAAGCAACTTCCCCGTCGACAAGGGCTCCTACGGCTACGGCGTGTTCTGGAACGCTTGCAAGCGACTGGCTCGGGGCGCGAGTGCGGCCGAAAAAGCCGACCTGTTCCACGGCACGGCATCGCGGGTCTATCGCCTGGGTCTCTAAGGCAGCATAATCGCGTTTCCTGAAGGTTTTATAGTGAGCATGAATGCCTAGCGTGTCGAAGCCGGTGGTCGGCGTCATTGGCAACTCGGGTGTCGTCAACGACCGGCACAATGTGCATCTCGTGGGCCAGCGCAACATGCGGGCGATCGCCGAGGTGGCGGGCGCGCTGCCGCTGATGTTTGCCGGCACGCCCGATATCACCGACATCGACGCGCTGCTGGGCGCGGTCGACGGCATCCTGCTGACCGGCGGCCGCGCCAATGTTCATCCGACCCATTTCGGCGTCGAGCCACATGCAAGGCACGAACCCTACGACCGGGATCGCGACGCGATGGCGCTGGCGCTGATCGATGCCTGCGTGGCGCGCGGCGTTCCGCTTTTCGGCATCTGCCGGGGGCTCCAGGAAATGAACGTCGCGTTCGGCGGCTCGCTGCATCCGGAGATCCGCGAACTGCCGGGACGGATGAACCATCGCATGCCGCGGCTGGAGAATGGCGAGATCCACCCCGACCCCGAGGTCGTTTTTGCCGACCGCCACGAGGTGACGTTGGCGCCGGATGGATCGTTCGCCCGCATTCTCGGCTGCCAGACCATCCGGGTGAACTCGCTGCACGGCCAGGGCATTCTCGACCCCGGCGCCCGCGTCGTCGTCGAGGGCGTGGCGGAAGACGGCACCATCGAGGCGATCAGCATCGCCGACGCGCCCGCTTTCGCGCTGGGCGTCCAGTGGCACGCCGAATACGATCCGCAAAGCAACCCGATCAACCGGGCCCTGTTTCAGTCGTTCGGCGCCGCCTTGCGGGATCGCAAGCGGGCCGCCTGAAAAAGCAGCAACCGAGTCAACCGAGGAAACGTCCATGAGCAAGTCCGCGACCCAGAAGGCAGCCGCTCCCGTCCGTCCCGATCTCGATGCCGAACTCAACAACCTCGCCATGTCGGAAGGCGCGAAGCCGCTGTTCGAGGCGGTGAAAGCGCACATCGACGAGAACGTCGCGCCGATCGTCGAGGAGTTCTTCAGGCTCGGCGAGGGCCGCAAGGATCGCTGGAGCTGGGCGCCGGGCCAGCTCGAACTGCTGCAGACGGCCAAGGACAAGGCAAAGAAGTCCGGCCTGTGGAATTTCTTCCTGCCCCACTCCGAGATCGGCCGCGGCCTCACCAACCTCGACTACGCCTATATCGCGGCCGAACTCGGCAAGTATCCGCTCGCCTCCGAGTCGCTCAACTGCTCCGCGCCGGACACCGGCAATATGGAAGTGCTGGAGCGCGTCGGCACGCCCGAGCAGAAGGAGAAGTGGCTGAAGCCGCTGCTCAACGGCGAGATCCGGTCGGCCTATGCCATGACCGAGCCCGGCGTTGCTTCGTCGGACGCCAAGAACATCGCCACGCGCGCCGAGCTGGTCGGCGACGAATGGGTGATCAACGGCGAGAAGTACTACATCTCCGGTGCCGGCGATCCGCGCTGCAAGATCATGATCGTCATGGTCAAGACCAGCCCCGACGCCAGCCCTCAGTTCCAGCAGTCGCAGATCCTGGTGCCGATGGGCACGCCGGGTCTCGAGATCGTGGGCCCCATGACCGTGTTCGGCCACGATCATGCGCCGCGCGGCCACATGCACCTGAAGTTCAACAACTGCCGCGTCCCGGCCGCCAACATGCTGCTGGGCGAGGGCCGCGGCTTCGAGATCAGCCAGGTCCGCCTCGGCCCCGGCCGCATCCATCACTGCATGCGCTCGATCGGTGCGGCCGAGAAGGCGCTCGACCTGATGGTCAAGCGCGGCGCCACGCGCACCGCTTTCGGCAAGCCGCTCATCCAGCTCGGCAAGAACCTGGAACTCGTGTCGCGTGCGCGCATCGAGATCGAGGCGATGCGGCTCATGGTGCTGAAGGCCGCCAAGGCGATGGACGTGCTCGGCAACCGCGAGGCCCGCGTGTGGGTCAGCATGGTCAAGGCAATGGTGCCGGAGAAGGTCTGCACCATCATCGATCAGGCGATGCAGATCCACGGCGCCACCGGCATCTCGCAGTGGTCGCCGCTGTCGGAGATGTACGTCAACCAGCGGCATCTGCGCTTCGCCGACGGTCCCGACGAAGTGCATCACATGGTGGTGGGGCGCGCCGAGATCAGCCGGCACTAGATCCTGATGTCGCCCCCCTGATGTCACCAGTCCTTCGGCGGCAGGGTCTGGCGATCGTCGCCACCCTGGCCATCGCCTACGTCGCCAGTCACTTTTTCAGGGCGGCCAACGTCACCATCGGCCTCGACCTGATGCGCGATCTGCACATCGGGCCGGAAGCGCTGGGCGCGCTCACCGGCGCCTTCTTCTTCGGCTTCTCGGCCATGCAGATCCCCTGCGGCTTCTTCTTCGACCGCTACGGCCCGCGCCGCACGGTCTCCGGCATGCTGCTGATCGCCGTGGCCGGCGCCGCGCTCTTCACCCTGGCGCCCAATTGGGAGCTGCTGCTGGCGGGCCGCGCGCTGATGGGCGCGGGCTTCGGCGTCATGCTGATCGGCACCATGGTGGTGATCTCGCGCTGGTTCCCGCCGGATCGCTTCTCGACGCTGTCGGGGATGGTGCTGTCGATCGGTCTGGTCGGCAATCTGCTCGCCACCACGCCGCTCGCCTGGGGCACCGGGGAGATCGGCTGGCGCGGCGTGTTCGCCATGGTGGTGGCCTTCTCCGCCGTCGCGACGCTGGCCGTCTGGTCGATCGTCCGCGATGCGCCGCCCGGCCATCCGTTCCTGGAGCGTAAACCAGAATCGCCCAAGGAAATGATGCGTGGCCTGGGCGAAGTGCTGCGCAATCCGGCGCTGCCCTACATCCTGGCGCTCAATTTCTGCAACTACGCCTGCAGTTTCACCGTGCAGGGCCTGTGGGGCGGGCCGTTCCTGCGCGAGGTCCACGGCCTCGGCCGGATCGAATCGGGCAACGTGCTGCTGGTCGCGGTGATCGCCTACCAGATCGGCATGCTGGTGTTCGGCCCGCTCGACCGCCTGCTCGACACGCGCAAGTGGATCGCCATCGGCGGCACGGCGGCGATCGCCACGATCCTGGGCACGCTGGCCCTCTGGGGAAACCCGCCGCTGTGGTTCGCCATCGGCGCCATCGTCGGCATCGGCTTCCTGAGCGCCTCCAGCACCATGGTGATGACCCACGGCCGCGGCATCTTTCCCGACCGCCTGATCGGTCGCGGCATGGCCACCATGAACACCAGCGTCATGCTGGGCGTTGCCTGCATGCAGACCCTGTCGGGAGTCATCCTGGGCGCGTTCACGCCGCTGGCCGACGGCGCCCGCTCGGAAGAGGCCTACCGCACCCTGTTCGGGTTCATGTGCGGCGTGCTCCTGGTGGCGCTGCTGGTCTACAGCCGCGCGGCCGACATCAAGCCGAGCGACGAGGTCCGCGCCAGACAGGCGGCCAGCGCGCGCTGATTGCGTCAAAAGGGCTGGCTGGCGTCGCGGGGAGAGGCCACTATCGGCACGTTCTTTCCGGTTCGGAAGGCAGATCGAACGCAACGAAAGGCCCGCATGTCGTCATGCCCGCTCTTGCCACGCTCTCCCTCGCAGCACTTGTCGACAAGTCCGGCGTCGATGCCGATACCATCAGATCCTACGACCGTCTCGGCCTGATCTCCCGGCCCCGGCGGACTCCCAACGGATCGCAGCTCTACCCGGCCGACGAGGCCGAACGCGTGACCTTCGTTCGGCGGTCGCTGGAGCTTGGCTTCCCCGTGCCGTCGATCCGCGAGATGCTCGGCCTCGGCCGCAGGAAGCCGCTCTCGTCTGGCGACGTTTACGCCATTGCCGAGCGGCAGCTCGGCGACATCCGGCGTCGGCTCGCCGACCTCAAGGGCATGGAGGCCGCTCTGTCGCCGCTGGTCGAGTCCTGTCCGCGGGCCGGCAGTCTGGGCAACTGCACCATCGTCAACACCTTGTCGCGACCGTCGCCCCTGCCGGCCGATATCTGATCCCCTCACATGCCACTGCATTGGAATGTCGTTCACGGCGATCGGCTCATGGTCGTCGTCGCCGAAGGCCTGGTCGCCCGGCAGGAGGTCGATCGCATGCTGGACGACATGGTCGCCGAGCGGGCGCTGGGCTATCGCAAGCTGTTCGATGGCACCCTGGGCGACACCGCCATGGGCCCCTCGGAGATTCTCGAGCTGGGCGTTCGCATGCGGTCCCTCCATCGGCTCGGCACCATGGGCCCGCTCGCCGTCGTCGTGCCCGTCGACAAGTGGGGACTCGTCTCGCGCGTGCTGGGCATGCTTGCCGCCGCCAAGAGGCCGATGCGGGTTTTTCAGAACGCCGGAAAGGCCCGCCGTTGGCTGGACAAGCGCGATCTGGTCGGCCCGGCCGCTGGAACTACGCCCTAGAACGCGCCGGATCGCCGGCGCCATCCAGCGCCCGGCGCGATCAGCTGCCGCGGTAGGTGGAATAGCTCCAGGGCGTGCAGATGATCGGCACGTGATAGTGGCCCTCCGCCGCGTCGACCGAGAAGCGGACGGGCACGTAGTCGAGATAGGGCGGATCGCCGGTGGCAACGCTTCGTTTGCGATAATAGTCGGCGAGCTGGAAGCGCAGCTCGTACTGGCCCACCGCCAGCGATCGGCCCTCGATCAGCTCGGCGCGACCGTTGGCGCCGACCGTCGCCGCCGACAGGAGACGAAGCGCCTCGCCCTTCACCTCGAAGAGCTCGATCTTCATGCCCTCGGCGTAGCGGCCGCCCGCGGCGTCGTAGACGTTGGTGTTGATGGCGCCATTGGCCTGCGCCCCTGTTTGCGCCAGAGAGGGCAGGCCGGCGACAAGCAATGCCAGAATGAGCAGGAGCCGGCGCTTAACCATGCATCGTATAGCTCCAGGGCGTGAACACGACCGGCACGTGATAGTGGCGCTGCGCGTCGCCCAGATAGAGGCGGATGGGCACGATATCGAGGAACGGCGGATTGCCGAGGACGAGGCCGCGCTTGCGGAAATAGTCGGCGACCGCGAAGCGAAGCTCGTAGCGGCCGACTTTCAGGGGAACGCCCTGGAGCAGCTCGGCCTGCCCTCCGGCACCGGTCGTCGCCTGGGCGACCTTTGGCGCCGACGACTCCGTGACAAGGAAGAGGCCGACGGCCAGTCCTTCCGCCGGCTTGCCGATGGTCGCATCGAGCGCGTGCACTTCCACCGCGCCGCTGGTCTGCGCCCAGCCGGTGCCGGCGATGGCGGCACCGCCAAGACCCAGCAGCAAGCGGCGGCGTCCGTTGTCCATCGATCAGCCTATATAGACTTCAACGGTCTGCATCATGCCCAGCTCCTCGTGGTTCATCATGTGACAGTGCAGCATGAAGATTCCGGTGTAGTCGAGGAAGCGCGAGCGGATCACGATGCTGCCGTGCCGCGGCACCACGACCGTGTCGCGCCACAGCATGTTCGGCGGCGGCTGGCCGTTCACGAGGACGACCTGGAAGGGATTGGTGTGGATGTGGAAGACATGGTCGTCGGTGTGCATGTTGACGATCGTCCATTCCTCGACGGCACCGAGCTTGACGCGCTGGTCGATGCGGTTGGGGTCGAACTTCTTGCCGTCGATCAGGAAGCTGAACTCTCGCCACGTCGCCGCCGCCTCGGTCTGCGGGATGATCGCCGAGAAGGTGAGCGTGCGCCGACCGGTGATCTCGGCGTCGCGGACGGGCTCCAGTGGCGGCTTCGGCAGGGCGGCCGGCAGCTTCATCGGCATCGGCTCGCCCGCGACCACGAGCTGCGCGACAGGGCCCGTGGGCGAGGGATAGCCCTGGTCGAAGGGCAGGCCGCGGAATTCGTAGGTGCCGGGGGCGCCCGCCTGCACCAGCACGTCGGCCCGTTGGCCGGGCGCCATCAGCAGGTTCTTGAGGCTTTCCACCTTGCCGAGCTGGATGCCGTCATAGGCAATGACGTACATCTCGTGCTTTTCCAGCTCCAGGAAGATGTCGTTCTGGTAGTTGCCGCCCAGCAGCCGCCAGCGCTGGACCTCGCCCGGGCGCATGGTGATCGTGGGCCGCCGCTGGCCGTTCAGCGAGAAGAAACGCGTCGCGGTCTCGCGGAACACCAGCCCGAAATCCTCGATCGTGCCGCGCTCGTCGAACACCACCTCGGCCAGGAACATCGTGCGGTCGCGTGCATTGGCGATCTCGGGGACGCCGGCGAAATCGCCCTCGACGATGATCGCACCGAACATGCCGCTCGCCATCTGGATGTCGGCGCTGCCGTGATGGTGCGGATGGTACCAGTAGGTGCCGCTCGTGTGGTCCTTGGGCAGCTCGATCTCGATGTCGTAGCTCTTTCCCGGCAGCATCGAGCGCATGACGTTGTCGGCGATGCCGCTGGGGCTGCAATGCGCGCCGTGGAAATGGAAGTTGGTGTTGTTGAACTGGTGCGGGATGCTGATGTTCATCGGCATCGTGTCGGGGTTGGGCGGCAAATCGTTGATGTGCCGGATCTTCAACGTCTCGCCGGGCTTCATGCGCAAGGTCGGCCCCGGCGATCCGCCTTCGTAGCTTCGGACATAGAGGCGAAAGCCGCCGACGTCGCGATAGGCATAGGCGGCGCGCAGCGTCGTGCGCAGTTCGCCATTCACCGATCGCCGGACTTCGGGCTCGACCAGCGGCTGGTCCATCGCCGGCACGGGCGCCGGCTGGACGAGGCCCAGCGTGCTCGACATGTGATCGTGATTGTGCGGCGGCGCCTGTGCGCCCGCGGAAGGCGGCAGCAGGAGCGCGGTGCCGCCAAGCAGCAGATGTCGGCGCGAAAAATCCGCCCTTCTTTTCTCTCTCGACATCGACACGCCCCCCAACGGTGGCCAATCGAGCAAATTTTCAGTTCGTCTGCAAGGCGGGAGGCGGGGCACCGTCCAGCGCCCGGCGGACGATCGCCGCCAGGTCGCGTTTGGCGAACGGCTTCTCGAGCAGCAGGAGGCCGGGATCGAGCCGGCCATCGCGGACGATCGTGTTCTCGGTGTAGCCCGACATGAACACGATCTTCGTCGCCGGCCACCGCCGCGCCGCTTCCTCCGCCAGAACCTTCCCGTTCACCGCCCCGGGCATGATCACATCGGTCAGCAGCAGGTCGTAGGGCCGCGACACGGCCTCCAGCGCGGCCAGCGCCGCGCTGCCGTCGGGCGCTTCCGAGACGTCGTACCCCAGGCTCCGCAGCTGGCGCACGACGCCGTCGCGCACCTCGTCGTTGTCTTCGGCGACCAGGATCCGCTCCTTGCCGCCCGGCAGCGGCGGCGGCCGCGGGATCGCCGTTGCCTGCGGTTCGACGACGCGCGGCAGGAAGAGTTTGACCGTCGTGCCGCGGCCAGGCTCGCTGTGGAGGCTGACATGGCCGTTGGACTGCTTGATGAAGCCGTAGACCATGCTGAGGCCGAGGCCGGTTCCCTTGCCGACTGCCTTGGTGGTGAAGAACGGCTCGAAGGCGCGCGCCACCACGTGGGGGGCCATGCCGGTGCCGGTGTCGGTGACGGCCAGCATTACATAGTCGCCGGCGACGGCATCGGGGTTTTGCGCGACGTAGCTCGAGTCGAGCGACGTGTTGGACGTCTCGATCAGCAGGCGGCCGCCGCCCGGCATGGCGTCGCGGGCGTTGAAGGCGAGGTTGACCAGCGCCGATTCGAGCTGGGGCCCGTCGATCTCGGCATTCCATAGATCGTGGGCGAGGGTGGACTCGACCCGGATCGCCGCCCCCAGCGTACGCCGCAGCAGCCTGGCCGTGGTGGCGACCAGCTCGTTGATGTCCGTGCGCTTCGGCCGCAACGCCTGCTTGCGGGAATAGGCCAGCAGCTGGCGCGTCAGCTCGGCCGCGCGTTCGGTGGCGGCGGCGATGCCCTCGACCCGCTGCCGCAGCTTCGGATCGAGGACCTCGTCTTCGTCGAGGGCTTCGACGTTGGCCAGGATGATGGCGAGGATGTTGTTGAAATCGTGCGCCACGCCGCCCGTCAGCTGGCCGACCGCTTCCATGCGCTGCGATCGCCGCAGTTGTTCCTCCGTGCGGTCGTGGTCGGTCATGTCGCGGCCGATGAAATAGTAGAGGCGGTCGCGCTCCGACCAAACGCCCGACCACAGCAGCGACACCAGGTGGCCGTCCTTGTGGCGATAGCGGCACCTGATGCGGCCATGGCCGCTGCCCTGCCGCCCCGCCCGCATCGCGTCGCGCACCGTCCCGATGTCTTCGGGATGGATGAGCTCGTCGGCGCCGCGGCCCAGCAGTTCCTCCGGCTGGTAGCCCAGCACCGCCGTCGTGCTGGGGCTCGCGCGGACGAACCTGCCGTAGCTGTCCTGGACGTGGATGAGGTCCTGCGAGGTCTCGAAGATGCGCTCGGTCTGGCGCTCCGCCTGCCGTCTTGCCGTGTTGTCGATGATCAGAACAATCCGTGCCCGCTCGCCGTTGAAATCGACATTACGGCCAAACGCCTCGACGTCGAGGATCCGTCCATCCTTGCAGCGGTGCCGCCACTCGACCGTGTGGGCGCTGCCGATCCGCTCCGGCGCCATCCAATGCATCATCCTCTCGACCTCCTCCGGCGGCCGGATGTCCGCCACGGTCATCGACAGGAATTCCTCCTGGGTGTAGCCGTACATTGCCAGCGCCGAATCGTTGACCTCGAGGAACCGCAGGGTCTCGAGGCTATAAACCCATTGCGGCAGCGGCAGGTTCCGGAAGCGATGGCGGAAGTTCTCCTCGCTCCGTGCCAGCTCGGCCTCGCGCGTGCGCGCCTCGGTCACGTCGCTGTAGGTCATCACCCCGCCGCCCGTCGGCAGCGGATTGAAGGCGATCGACATGATGCGCCCGTCCTTGCGCCGGCGCTCCTTCACGAACCGCTCGCGCCATGGGGCCCGGCCCAGCCGGCTGGCGATGGCGGTCTCCTTGTCCTCGTTCGCGAACTCGCCGCGCTCGGCAAGCGTGCGGATGAACCGTTCGTAGGGCAGCCCGTGCAGATCCCGGTCGGCGATCTCCAGCCATTCGGCCAGGCGGCGGTTGTAGGCCACGATCCTGAAATCGCCGTCCAGCAGCGCGACGCCCTGCTCGATGTTCTCGAGGATCGAGTCCACGTTCGCGGCCTGGCGGCGCAGCTCGGTCATGTCGTGGCCGACCCCGATATAGCCCTCGAACGTCCCGTCGGCGGCGAAGCGCGGCGCACCGCTCATCCTGATCGGCCGTGCGGCGCCGCTCGCATCGGTGAGCATGACCTCGAAATCGCGATAGGGCCGGCGGTTGGCGAGATCGTCGAGATGGGCCCGCCACGCCGGATCGTCGAAGTCGGCGGGCACGACCTCGGTGCAGAGCCTGCCCACCGCGATCGACGGCGGCAGCCCGAAGATGTCGACGAACCGCTCCGACAGGAAGGTGAACCTGAGCTCCGCGTCCATCTCCCACCACCAGTCGGCGGCAATCCCAGCCAGCAGGGAGAACTTGTCGGTCACGGGCCATTCTAGCCCCCCTCCGGCCCTCGGGCCACCTCCCCCGTTTGCGGGTCGCGGCTATGGCCGTATCGGCCATTGCCGCCAAGTGCCCCGTCTTGGGGGGGCGAAGGGGTTCATATCTGGAAGTTGCAAGTTTCGCAAGAATATGATAGAAAACCTGTCATGGTCGCGGAACGTCCGTCCGCCTCTCAGCACCAACACCCTGGAGTCCCCATGCCCCGTTCCAAACGGCGTAAACGCATGTCTGCGCCCCGGCCTGCACCCCCGCCCAGCCTGCCGCTCAAGAAACTCAACACCTTCCTGCTCCATCTCGGCCGCACCGGCTCGGTCACCTTCGCCGCCACCCGCGCCAACCTTTCGCGCCGCGCGCTCTACAAGCACCGGGCGGCCGACGAGGCTTTCGCCGGTTACTGGGACGAGGCGCTCGACCTCGGCGTCGAGCGCCTGCAGGACGACGCCATGCGCCGCGCCCTGGAAGGCACCGAACGCGCCGTGTTCCGCAACGGCCGCCAGGTGGGCTCGGTCCAGCAGTTCGACAACCGCCTGCTGCAGTTCCTGCTGAAGGCCCACCGGCCCGAGACCTACGGCGAGCGCGGCAGATCGGCTGCGTCGCCGCTGCCGTTCGATCTCGCCAAGCGTCTCGCGGCCGCCGCGCCGCGCGCCGACGCCCATGACATTGCCAAGGAAAAACGCGATGCCGACCGCAAGAGCCACGGAAGCTGACGTCCAGCGCCAGCGCCTGATCCGCCTCGAACGCTTCCGCCGGGACCCGCTGGGCTTCGTCACCTGGGCCTTTCCTTGGGGCGAACCCGGGCCGCTGAAGGATCACGCCGGCCCAGAGCCCTGGCAGGTCGAGGTGCTGCAGGAGATCGGCGACCGTCTGGAAGCAGGAGACGGCCCGGTAAGGATCGCCGTCGCCTCGGGCCACGGCGTCGGCAAGTCGGCGCTGGTCGCCTGGCTGATCCTGTGGGCCGCCGCCACCGTACCTTCCACGCGCGGCGTCGTGACGGCCAACACCGAGATCCAGCTCAAGACCAAGACCTGGACCGAGCTCGCCAAGTGGCAGGGCCTCGTGGCCACCAACGACTTCTGCGAGCTGGGCGCCACCTCGCTGGCGTCCGTCCTGCCGGTGCCGGAAGGCGCCGGCCGCATCGACATGGTGCCGTGGGCCGCGCACAACCCCGAGGCCTTCGCCGGGCTCCATAACAAGGGCAGCCGCGTGCTCCTGGTGTTCGACGAGGCCTCGGCCATCGCCGAGCCGATCTGGGAGACGGCGGAGGGCGCGTTGACCGATGCCGGCACCGAGATCGTCTGGCTGGCCTTCGGCAACCCGACGCGCACCAACGGCCGCTTCCACGCCTGCTTCGGCCGCTTCCGCGACCGCTGGCACTGCCAGCAGGTCGACTCGCGGAATGTCTCGCTCACCGACAAGGCGCAGCTCGACCAGTGGGCGAGGGACTATGGCGAGGACTCCGACTTCGTGCGCGTCCGCGTGCGTGGCCTGTTCCCGCGCGCCGGCACCATGCAGCTCATCGACGGCGAGCGCGTGGACGATGCCATGCGCCGGATACCCGAACGCGACGGTCACCAGGGACGAGGGGGCGCCCCGCTGGTGATGGGCGTCGATGTCGCCCGCTTCGGCGACGACCGCAGCGTGATCCTCCTGCGCCGCGGCCACGACGCGCGCTCCATGCCGATCGAAAAGCACCGCGGCCTCGACCTGATGACGCTGGCGGGCCGCGTGGCCGAGATCGCATTTAGCCGCGGCGACGTGAGCGCCATCTTCGTCGACGAGACCGGGCTTGGCGCCGGCGTGGTCGATCGCCTGAACCAGCTCGGCGTGCGCCACGTGCAGGGCGTCAATTTCGGCAGCGCCGCCGCAAGCTGGGACAGCGACGGCGCCAAGCCGCGCTACGCCAACAAGCGCGCCGAGATGTGGGGAAACCTCAAGGATTGGTTGAACGCCGGCGGCGCGCTGCCCGACGATCCCGAACTGCGCGCCGACCTCACCGGCGTCGAATACGGCTACACCGCCACCGGCGAGATCCAGCTCGAGAAGAAGGAGGACATGAAGAAGCGCGGCCTCGCCTCGCCCGACATCGGCGACGCGCTGGCGCTCACCTTCGCGCATCCGGTGCGGCCGGACTGGGGCTGGGACGCGCCGCCCCGGGTGCGGATCCTGGACGAGGATCATGACTACGACATGTTTCATGATCTTTGAGGGGGTGGGGCACAGGGCAACGTCGATCCGCATTTGGGAGAAAGTTACAATATGCAAAACTATTGCATATTGCAAAATACGCCCTATGTGATAGAGCGAACACCGGGCAGGAACACACCCTCCACCCGGAGCGCTCAGCCCTAGCACAACGTCACATGGTACTATGAAGCGTTTCTACACCCGGGAGATCGACCCATGAGTGCCCAAGATCGTCGCCGCGCTCCTGCGAGAGCCGGCCACAATACAGGCGCTGACCTCAAGGCGCTGGAGAAGCAGGCGAAAGCCCGGCAGATCGCCGCTCAGCAGGCATGGTGTGCGCTCATGAATGCGCAAATCACGCACAAGGAGCCTTGGGTGAAGATCCTGGAGTCGGCCACGAAGACAGGCGTTGCCACGGATGTGGTCCGGCGGAAGTTCAACGTCTCTCCGTCGACGTTCAGTCGCTGGCAATCGGGGTTCGCCTCGCCGTCCAACCCGCTCAGAGAGCGCCTTGCTGTCGATTTGGCGGAACTGGCCGGGAAAACCAGCAAGACGGTCGAGTAGGCCATAGGAGGGTTGCCTGGCCGGCACCTCCTGGACGGTCGTTGGCTTGGTAGGCACGGGACGCTACCGTTGGCGCGGCGCTGCCCGACGATCCCGCAGCTGCACGCGGACCTGACCGGCGTCGAATACGGCTACACCGCCACCGGCGAGATCCAGCTCGAGAAGAAGGAGAACATGAAGAAGCGCGGCCTCGCCTCACCCGACATCGGCGACGCGCTGGCGCTCACCTTCGCGCATCCGGTGCGGCCGGACTGGCTCTGAGATGCGCCGCCGAAGGTGCGCATTCTGGACGAGGATCATGAGTAAGACATGTTTCGTGATCTTTGAGGCGCGGATGGCGCGGCGCCATTCCTCGCCTTAATCGTCCGGGATTGTGGATAAGCAATCAATCTGGACCATAGGCCCCTTGATAGCGAAACTTCACGCGGTAAGGCTGTATCGACATGGCACAACAACGACATCTAACGCACGCGCCGATTACCGAGGCAGTTATCGATTTGCGTGTGGAGATACGGGAAGAAACAGATGCCAGCTCGCTCAATGCCGAATTGATCGAACGCGAGACCGGCTATCGGCGGATTGGACCGCTGGTTGCTGGCGAGCTTGGCATCACTGTCGATTTCGAAAGCGGCGCTAGTCCCGAAGTTTCACAGGAGTCGGTGCGTACGTTAGGGGCGCGATACCATTCCGCTGATGACAAGTATGTGGCACTGCTTTCCGTTCAGGGATTCACATTTAGTCGGCTTACCCCCTATGAGGATTGGCCGACTCTGGCAACTGAAGCGCATCGGATATGGGACGTATATGCTCGTTCTCTTGAACCGCGAGCCGTGACGCGAGTAGCGACCCGTTTCATAAATGATCTTCAGCTTCCGCTGAAAGATGGAACGACCTTTGAGAATTACCTTGAGGGCCCATTCGGATTGTCTGATCCAGCGTTCCGGGAGATTAATGGCTTTCTCCTTCAATATTCGGGACATGATCCAGAGACCGAGGCCACAGTGCGGTGCACTCAAGCTCTTCGCCCAGGCCGGCACGACGGTATTTTGCCTGTGGTCGTAGATATCGACGTGTATCGCCCGCATAGATTTTCATTCGACGACAAGGGCTTCTGGCCTTATCTTGATCGCCTTAGAGATGTCAAAAACCGCGTGTTCTTTTCACTCCTGACCGAAGCCTGCGTGGATCTTTATAAATGACTGACTTGGCTCTTGGTTTTCGCAGCCCTGTATTTTTCGACGACTACACGTCGGCTGGATACAGCGAAACCGCGCGATGGATCACGACGCTGGTCGCAAAAGCAAATAGATATACTCGCGAGAACGCCTCCGATTGGCGGACTTTGGCGGCTACGCACGTGCGTCGATTACGTGAGCAATGCCGGGAATCGGGATGGGATGGATATTCATCAACGCCGATTAGTCCTGCGGTAGAACGTCATGCCATTCGGTTCGTGTCAAAGCTGCCAGTTTATTTACCTCCACCAGATGTTACGCCTGACAATGACGGCGAGATTTCCTTTGATTGGTGGTTCGGGCCAAATGCTCAGTTCGGAGTAAGTGTTAGTCGAAACGGCGATCTTACCTACGCGGGTGTGATCGGCAAAGGAGTGAAGCGGCATGGGGTGGAGCCCTTTGCGGAAGCTGTTCCATCGTATGTTCTCTCTACTATCGAAGATTTGGTCCAAAAATTCGGACACTAAGAACGTAGAGCGACACGAGCGGGTCACGCGTTTCATAGTAAAAAGTGACTACTTCACAGCCGATCGAGTGAAGTGGAACGCCTTTTCGCCCTACACGAATCCCGAGTCCCGCCGCCTCGAGACCTCCCTTTATCGGGAGCTTCGTCTCACGTCCGCCGAGCTTTGGCGACTGGGGCGCAAGCATGTTGAGGGCCGGGAGCGGCGTAGAGAAATCAAAGCTCGTGGCAGTGGGCCGGTAGCTCCGATTCTCGATTGTGGGCTGGCTCTCGACGTAAATGGACCGCCCGAGCCCATTCATGTTGATATCGTCGGATGGCCCACTGAAAAGCACGAACAACGGCAACTCGCGATGGAGTTCGTGAGCCATTTCAAAGTTGAGATGGCGCCTTCGCGTTGAAGACACGGGTCATAGTGACCATTGGCCTCGCCGCATGCGAGCGAAGAAGCTTTCGACGCGTATGAGGACGGCCGAAGCGATTCGCACCGACGATCGGAACCGCTAGCGAGGAGGTGGATCATGGCGCAACGCATCAAGCTTTCGGATCGCCCGGGCAAACGCCCCATCAAGCGCGTCGTCTTCAAGGATGCGCCGGCACGGCGTGTTCCCGTGGCTGGGCTGGCCGACAGGCTCGGCGCCGAGGTGGTTGGCAGTGTGCCGGTGCGCGGCGGGGCGCCGCTGTCTCGGGCGGCGCTGCGCGAAGAGGCGTTCCATCGCCTCCGCTCGACCGGCGGCCGGCCGGGCCTGGAAGGCACCGACCGCAAGAAGATCCCGCTCACCGCTCGCGACTGGGAAACGGTCGAGCGCGTCGCCAACGATATTTCGGAGCCCGGCTTTCGGCCGTCTCCCATGCAGGTCGCGAGCATCGTGTTGAGCGTCGCGCTGCGACAAATGGATGAATCGATGGAAGAGGCGGTGAAGCGCCGCCTCAAGACGACGGCCTAGACGCCGCCGTCATCGGCATGCCCCGCCCGTCCCACCGGGTACACTCCCTTGAGGAGATGGGGCGCCACCGCGGGTCCTGACCCGCGGATCACAAGAAATCGCAGCGCCCGCCGGCGGCCGTTCGGCTCGAGGCGCTAACCGACGTGCCGGATCAACGCGCACGCGCTTGTCTTATTCAACGGCCACCCGCAGCTCCTGAGTCGCGGATTTCTGGGAGCGATTTTCGCTTGAGCCCGACGTGTGGGCCCAACTTCTGGCCCAACACACGTGTCGTTCAGGTGGGCCAGCCGAGCGGCCGGAAAGCCCGGATTTGCTGGCGTTTCGGCACGTTAAAAGCCGAAAAACCTACACGCGATTTGGGCCAAAATTCGAAAGTTGGGCCCGGGCTGAAAGCTCAGGCCGGCGGCGGGGCGAGCCGCGTCGCCTGGCTCACGGCGAGCTGCCAGCCCTCGGCCGCGGTGACGTACACGCAGACCCAGCGGAAGTCGTAGGTCTTCTGTTCCTTCACGTTCAGGATCGGGCTCTTGCCGGTCAGGATCACGGTCGGGCCGCTGAAGACGCGAAAGACCAATTCGCTGGCGGGCGCCGCCTCGATCAGCGGTTCGCCCGCCATCGCCGAGACGAGGCGCGCGTCCTTGTTGTCGAATTTCCCCGAGCCATGGGTGTGGCTGAAATTGTCTGCATAGGAGGCACGGAGCGTGGCGAAATCTTTTGTCTCGACCGCCTTGGCGAGCTTGGCGCGGAAGGCCGTGACCTCGTCGATCATGCGCTGGGCTTCGGCGCCGGTCGGCGCCTGGTTGGGATGGGCCCAGCTTGCGGCGGGGAGGGCGAGCAGCGGCAGTGCCGCGAGGAGCGTGCGTCTATGCATCCCTGGAGGATACACCAGCTTCCGCGAAGGTCGCCATGCCGTTGTGGCAGGCGGCGGCGGCTTTCAGGATAGGCACGGCCAGCGCCGCGCCCGAGGCCTCGCCCAGGCGCATTTTTAGGTCGAGCAGAGGATCCTGGTTGATGGCCTTGAGCAGGCGCGTGTGGCCGGGCTCGGCCGAGCGGTGGGCGACCAGGCAGTGGTCGAGCGCGCGGCGGTCCATGGCATAGAGCACGGCGGCGGCGGCCGTGCAGGCATAGCCATCGAGCAGCACCGGGATGCGGCCCATGCGGGCGGCCGCGATGGCGCCGGCGATGGCCGCCAGCTCCTCGCCGCCGACGGCGGCCAGGATGGCGAGCGGATCCTTGGCCGCAATCGTGTCCTTGTGGTGGGCCAGGGCCTCGTCGATGGCGGCGATCTTGTTCTGGAGCGCCTGGCCTTTGACGCCGGTGCCGGGGCCGGCCCAGTCGGCGCCGGTGCCGCCGAAGAGCGCCGCGCAGAGCGTGGCGGCGGCGGTGGTGTTGGCGATCCCCATCTCGCCCAGGCACAGCACGTCGATGCCGGGCTCTGCCGCCATCATGCCGTAGGCCATGGCGTTGGCCGTGCGCGCCTCGTTCATGGCCGGGCCTTGCGTGAAATCGTCGGTCGGGTGGTCGAGGTCGAGTTCGTAGATGCGGAGGTCGGCGTCGATGGCGGCGGCGAGCTGGTTGATGGCCGCGCCGCCGTTCAGGAAGTTCTTCACCATCTGCTGCGTGACTTCGGGCGGGTAGGCCGAGACGCCGCGCTTGGCGATGCCGTGGGTGCCGGCAAAGACCGCGATCCGGGGCCGTTCCACGCGGGGCTGGGCGCGTCCCTGCCAGGCGGCCAGCCAGGACGCGATCTCCTCCAGGCGACCCAGCGAGCCCGGCGGCTTGGTGAGCTCGACCTGGCGGCGGATCACCTCGGTCTGGGCCGCGAGGTCCGGTCCCGGCAATTCGCGCAGGATCCGGCGCATTTCGTCGAAAGTTGCTTTGGGGGCGTTCATTTGGGCGCGGACCCTCCTATATTTGCCGGATCATGACCAGCCCCAACGAATTCGAAGCACCCCCTGGCCGCCCGTCGTCGTTCGACGAGTGGTTGCTGGCGTTCAAGGAACAGGCCTCGTTCTTCACCGGGCTGAAACTCGATGTCGGCATCCCGCGCTGGCAACTGGCCGACGTACTGCCGGTGCTGCCCTTTGTGGGAGCGGGCGTTGGCCTCGCCTCCGGTCTTGTCTTCGCGGTCGTTCAAAGTGTCTCGGGACAGGACTGGCTCGCCGCCGTTCTGGCCGTCGGCGCCGCCGTGCTGATCACCCGCGCGCTGCACGAGGATGGCCTGGCCGATACCGCCGACGGATTGGGTCCGCACGGGCTCGAGCCCGCGCGGCGGCTGGAAATCATGCGCGACAGCCGCAATGGCACGTTCGGCGTGCTGGCGATCGCGTTCTCGGTGCTGATCAAGGTCGCCTGCCTGGCGCAGTTCGGCAGCGCCACGGGGCTGGTCGTGCTGATCGGGGCCCATGCGCTGTCGCGTGCCGCCATCGCCTATCCGCTGCTCGCCTTTTCCCCTGTCCAGGACGATGGGTTGGGCGCGCGGGTGGGCAAGCCCAGCGACAACGATGTCTGGCTCACGATCGGCATCGGGGTGGTGCTGGCGTTCCTGCTGTTGCTGGGCAAGGGCTTCTTCGCGGCCATCATCGTGCCGGCGCTTACCATGGCTGCGGCCTGGGCCGCCTCGCACTGGATCGCCAAGCGGCTGGGCGGCTACACCGGCGACACACTTGGGGCCGTGCAGCAGACCGCGGAGATCGCCTTTCTCGTGGTGGCGGCGCTCTTCATCGCCAGCTAGAAGCTCTGCATGGCAACAGGAGCAAAAGTTACGGGTGCCGTCACCCGTTGGTGGTGGGTGCGGCATGCACCGGTCCCCAATCCCGAGCGGCGCTGCTACGGCCAGTCCGACAAGGACTGCGACGTCGGCAACGAAGCTCTCTTCAAGCACCAGGCGGCGCTGCTGCCCAAGGGCGCGGTCTGGTACTCGTCCAACCTCCTGCGCGCGCGCAAGACGGCCGAGGAACTGGCCAGGGCCGGCGCCGAGATGGGTCATCTGCTGATCGATCCGGCGCTGGCCGAGCAGCATTTCGGGTCGTGGCAGGGCCTCACCTACACCGAGATCGCCGAGAACCACGGCAGCAATCACCTGTTCTGGCTGGGACCGCCCGAGTTCCGGCCGCCCGGCGGCGAGAGCTTCATCGATCTCCGCGAGCGCACGGTGTCGAGCATCGAGAAGATCACGGCCGAGCATCGCGGCCGCGACATCGTGGCGACGGCGCATGGCGGCACGATCCGCGCGGCGCTGAGTCATGCCTTCGACATGCATCCCGAGGCGGCGGTGCGGTTCGAGATCGAGAATGTCTCGATCACGCTGATCGAACATTTCGAGCAGGCCGATCCCGCGCATGCCTGGCGCGTGGCCTTCACCAACTACATGCCGCGCGAGCTGGTGATCGCACACGCCGGAAGTGCTGCGTGAAGACGGCTGCAGATCTCGCGGCCGAGCAGGCGGCGTTCTGGAACGGCCCGGGTGGCCAGGTCTGGCTCGCCTCCTACGAACGCATCGACCGCACCGTCGCCGGTTTCGGCGAGGCGGCGTTGGCTGCGGCCAAGGCTCAGCGAGGCGAGCATGTGCTCGACATCGGCTGCGGCACCGGCGTCACGACCAAGGCGCTGGCGCAGGCGGTCGGGCCAAAGGGTCATGTGCTGGGCGCCGACATTGCGGAAGTGTTGGTGCAGGCGGCGCGGGTCGAGCGGGTCGACAACGCCACCTTCGTGGTGAGCGATGCCGGCACGCATCCGTTCAAGGATGCTTCCTACGACCTCGTGTTCTCGCGCTTTGGCGTCATGTTCTTCGGCGACCCGGTGGCCGCGTTCCGCAATCTCCATCGCGCGCTGAAGCCCACTGGCCGGCTCGTGTTCATCTGTTGGCGGACCCCCGCGGAAAACCCCTGGGGCTTCGTGCCGTTGCGTGCCGCAGCACCTCATCTGCCGCCGATTCCCCGGCCCGGCCCGGAAGATCCGGGCCAGTATTCCTTTGGCGATCGCGCCCGCGTCGAACGCATCCTGAAGGAGTCGGGGTTTGGTGTGCCCGCCATCGAGGCCGTCGACCGGCCGATTCTCATGGGCAAGGACGTGGCCGAGGCGGTCGACAATATCGGCCGCTTCGGCCCCGTCGCCCGCGCCTTCGCCGAGGCGACGCCCGAGCAGATCGAGAAGGCCAAGGTCGCGATCGCCGAAGCGATCACGCCGCACAAGGGCGCTGCTGGCGTCGTTCTGTCCGGCGCCTGCTGGCTGGTGCGCGCCAGCGCCGGCTGATGGAGCACATCCCGACTTATTCCCTGCCGCCGGTCAGCCTCGTGCTGGGCGGCGCGCGCTCGGGCAAAAGCACCCACGCCGAGAAGCTGGTGGCCGGCACGCTGTTCGGCGCCTCGCCGCAGCCCGCGGTCTATATCGCCACGGCGGAGGCCGGCGACGTCGAGATGGCGACCCGCATCATGGCGCACCGCGCCCGCCGTGGTGGCGGCTGGACCACCATTGAGGAGCCGCTGAAGCTCGCCGCGGCCCTCGAGGCGGCCGCAGCGCACGGCCAGCCGATCCTCGTCGACTGCCTGACGCTGTGGCTCTCCAACCTCATGCATGCCGGCGCCGATGTGGACGAGGCGACCGACGAGGCGCTCCGAGCACTGAATGATCACAGGATGCCCGTGGTGTTCGTCAGCAACGAGCTCGGCCTGGGGCTCGTGCCGGAGACTCCGCTGGGCCGTTCCTTCCGCGACGCCATGGGGCGGATGAACATGCGGGTGGCCGAACGCGCCGACCGGGTGATTTTCATGGCCGCCGGCCTGCCTCTGCTCATGAAAGACCGCCCGGCCCCCAGAGCTTGAGGGCCGCAATTCCGCCGCGAAACATGGTATATTTCAGGCTGTTGAGGCCATCCTGGCGCTTCCCCGGCGTCGGCCCCCAGCCAAGGAGCAGAAAATGAAGCTCGATCGCCGAACCGTTCTCGCGGGCGCAGCGGCTGCGTTCGCCGCCCCTACGATCATCACCCAGCCGGCCCGTGCCGACGCCAAGCGTCAGTCGCTGGTCGATGGTTGTCTGGCCTCTGCCACCAAGGTCCTGAGCGGCAAGGACTTCCCCGACGCCGTCAGACTCATGTCCAGCGCCAGGGGCGTGCTGATCATTCCAGAGCTTGTCCAGGGCGGCTTCATCCTGGGCGCGGCGGGCGGGCGCGGCGTCCTGGTCGCGCGCACCAAGCCCCAGGACTGGAGCTATCCGGTGTTCTACGGCATGGGCTCCGGCAGCATCGGCCTGCAGATCGGCGGCAAGGTCTCGGAGATCGTGTTCATCATCCGGACCGAGAAGGGTCTCCAGGCGATTCTCGACCACAAATTCAAGTTCGGCGCCGAAGCCGGCGTCACCATGGTGGCGGTAGGCATCGGCCTCGAGGGCGCCTCGACGGCGGCAGGTGGTGCCGACATCGTGGCCTTCTCCAATTCCGCCGGATTGTTCGCAGGCGCCTCGATCGAGGGCTCGTACCTCGATGCCGACAGCGACTGGAATGCGCTCTATTACGGCCAGGGCGCCACGGCCAAGGCGATCGCGCTCGATCGCAAGTTCACCAATCCCGGCGCCGAGCCGCTCCGGAAATTCCTCGCGAAATGGTAGTTGGCTAGCCCGGATATCTCACAGATGAAGGGTGCATCGGGGCACGGGCTTTGAGAGAGTTGTTGTGTGGCAACACTTTCCTCAGTCCCAAGGATTAGCCCCGATGCCGACAGAGTGTAGCGCAGATCTG
>JAESGK010000148.1_pt1 | contig 66010 bp, 72 predicted proteins | sample 9269681 | NCBI WGS metagenome assembly JAESGK01 (sample SAMN14515347, study PRJNA621673) | algae metagenome | isolation source: Timaviella obliquedivisa GSE-PSE-MK23-08B and co-occurring heterotrophs from... | place: USA: Grand Staircase Escalante National Monument, Utah | collected 2006-08-15
TGATCCTATGGTGGGAGGGCCAAAAGGCCGATCCCGGAGAGAAGCGTGGACCGCGAAAGACATTGAACGCCGGTGCGGAAGATAACTCGAAGTGCTTGACCTCAACACGCCGAATAGAGAAGGTCTCTTAAGCGACGGCTTCCCTCTTCTCCCCGTTGGGGAGAATAGGAAGTGCGCCCGAACGCCCCTCTCCAAACGAACCGGAACCTTCGCCGGCACAGCAATTTTAGCTGTGACTCTTGCACCCGCGCCGTCTCTCTGCCTTTTTGCCAGAATAACCTGCGGCGGCCTGATTCGCGCCCGCTCCGCTTCGTATTCGATGCAGCACCCGGAACGCGCTTCCACATGCCGGGGCCGCAGTTCAGTCCAAGGAGACATGATGACAGAGATCAAGAAACCCGTGATTTCGGAAATGAGACCGAAGATCACTGTCATCGGCGTTGGCGGCGGCGGCGGCAATGCCATCAACAACATGATCACCGAGGGCCTGCAAGGCGCCGAATTCGTCGCTGCCAACACCGACGCGCAGGCACTGACCATGTCGAAGGCGACACGGCTGATCCAGCTCGGCGCGCAGGTGACCGAAGGGCTCGGCGCCGGTTCGCTGCCGGAAGTCGGCCGCGCGGCGGCGGAAGAATCGATCGACGAGATCATGGATCATCTTGGCGGCACCCATATGTGCTTCGTCACCGCCGGCATGGGCGGCGGCACCGGCACCGGTGCAGCCCCGGTGATCGCGCAGGCCGCCCGCAATGCCGGCATCCTGACGGTGGCTGTTGTCACCAAGCCGTTCAGCTTCGAGGGCAAGCGCCGCATGCAATCGGCCGAGGAAGGCATCGAGCGGCTGCGCGAGGCCGCCGACACCGTCATCGTCATTCCCAACCAGAACCTCTTCCGCATCGCCGATGCCAAGACCACCTTTGCAGACGCTTTCGTCATTGCCGACCGGGTTCTTTACTCCGGCGTTGGCTGCATCACCGACCTGATCGTCAAGGAAGGCCTGATCAACCTCGACTTCGCCGATGTCAAATCGGTGATGAAGGGCATGGGCCGCGCCATGATGGGCACCGGCGAAGCCAGCGGCGATGGCCGCGCCTCGAAGGCTGCCGAAGCGGCGATCGCCAATCCGTTGCTCAGCGAAGTCTCGATGAAGGGCGCCAAGGGCGTGCTGATCTCGATCTCCGGCGGCTCCGACATGACGCTGTTCGAAGTCGACGAGGCAGCCACCCGCATCCGCGAGGAAGTCTATGAGGATGCCGACATCGTCGTCGGCGCCATCTTCGACAAGAGCCTCGACGGCGTGTTCCGTGTTTCCGTCGTTGCCACCGGCCTTGATGGCCAGGCTGCGGGTGCGGATTCCGGCGCCATCGCCGCCCAGCAGGCACAGATCCGCACACTGCAATAAGCGTATTCAGGCGCGACGCCGGTTACCCGGCGTCGCCGCGTTCCGCCGGCATTGCGCCAACATGAGCCGCCGGATCAAACCGCACCCGGAAAGCGCTCACCGGGTGAGCGATATTCTTCACCTTGAGGAATCCGAGATCGTCGAAACTCAGGCGTCTCTGCTTGCGGATATGATCGCGTACCGCGCGTGAAATGCAGATGCCGCCGGGATCGGCCATGGGCTCCAGCCTCGCCGCCACATTCACGGTATCGCCAAAGACATCCCCATCCCGCACGATGACGTCCCCGACATTGATGCCGATGCGAAACAGCAGATGCTGCTCCTGTGGCAATGCGCCGTTGTCGGCCGCCATCGCCCCTTGGATCTCTACCGCGCAATCAATTGCCGACAGGGCGCTGGCAAAGGCAACGAGCACGCTGTCGCCGGCCGTGGTGACGATGCTGCCGCTATGACCGGCAATGATCGGATCGATGCGATCGCGCACGTCCTTGAGCCGCGACAGGGTCCGGGCTTCATCGTCCTCCATCATCCGGCTGTAGCCGACGATATCGGCCGCCATGATGGCGAGCAGTTTGCGATCGAGGCGCTGCAGCAGTTCATCCCGCGACGCCTCCGCCGATCGTGCGCGCCGCAGCGTGGCCCGCACCGCGATCACGCCCATCAGGGCGGTCAGGAGCGCCAGCCCGATCACCATGATCTCAAGCACAAACCCGGCGCGGCGCGCCTGGTTGGCCCGCACGGTCATCAGGCTTTCCTCTTCCATTCGCATGCGTTCCAGAACGTCGCGCACGCCGTCCATCAGCACCTTGCCCTGGCCATTGCGCAACACGGAGACGGCCGCCGCTTCATCGCCGGCGCGGCGGCGCTCGACGGTCTGGCGCAGCTCCGACAGTTTTTGCGTTGTCAGGGATCGCACTACGGCGATATTGCCGTCCTGGCGGCGATTGTCGGAAACGCCGGCTGCAAGGCTCTCGACGCTGGCGCTGATGGCGCTGACAGCCTTGTCATAGGGCTCGAGATAGAAGGGATCGCCGGTCAGGAGATAACCGCGCTGGCCGATTTCCGCATCCTGCAGCTGAGACTGCACGACAGAGATCAGCCGTTCGTTTTGAACCGTGTGGGCGACGGCCTCATCGGCCTCCTGCCCCTTCTTGGACACCCAGAAAGATGCCACGAGCAGCAGGACAATGAACACGGCGATGCCAGCCGTGATCAACCGCAGGTTTTGTCCTGCCTCGTAGCCGATGCGCCGGATGACCGTCGATGCTTTTGGGCCGGAGAGTTTGGGCGCACTGAAATCGGATGCCACGAATACCTGCCTTTTGGCCATCGGCACCGGTTGCGCCGACAGGGAAAAATGGCGCGGGACCATGGTTTTGCAAGGGCGGGCCGGCGGGCAATACTGGAATATCCTGCGGCCGGAACTATCAGCTCATCGCGGTAACCGGACGGGCAAGCCGCAACAGCATCGTTTTGACGATCAGCCGGTGAAACGGCGTGATGACGGCGATATAGATCTTTCCGAGCAGGATCTTGCGGCGCACCAGCGTCGTGACGCTGACCCGCTGGGCAAGCTCTCCCGCCTGACGGACGTCGATGACGATGCGGAAATCCAGATGCGTGTCATCGAAGCCGAGCACGGCCTGTTCGCTTGATTGGGAAATGACGGGGAAAAAGCCGATCATCTCCGCCTTGCTGCCTTGCTGGTGCGCAGAACCTTTCAGGCCGAAGGGGCTGACAACGGCGTTTCGCAGCCACATCAGAGCGCGCACCCAGGCCGGAAAATCACCCAATGCCCGCTTGGCCGCTGAGATCGCGGTTGTCGCCTGACCGGGGACCAGAAGTTCATAACAATCCGCCCAATCGGCCAGAGGCAAGGCCGGATGCGGCAGGGTGACAGGAACGGAATATGTGCGGCGGGCCATAGGCGTGTGCTCCGTGAATGCACCGATCCTAGACCCCGCGCCACGAAGCTGCAAAGGGGCCGATTGTCACGGCCCCTTACAGGTTTTCTTACATATGGATCGGCTTGAAGAAGGTGGCCAGCGCCGCTTCCTTCACCGCTTCCGACATGGTCGGGTGCGCGTGGCAGGTGCGGCCGAGGTCTTCGGACGAGCCGCCGAATTCCATCAGCACGGTGATTTCGTGAATCATTTCGCCGGCGCCGAAGCCGATGATATGGCCGCCGAGAACCCGGTCGGTTTCCTTGTCGGCGAGGATCTTCACGAACCCGTCGGTCTGCAGCATCGCACGGGCGCGGCCATTGGCGGTGAACGGGAACTTGCCGACCTTGTAGGCGATACCAGCAGCCTTCAGCTCTTCCTCGGTCTTGCCAACGGAGGCGACTTCCGGCTGGGTATAGACGACGCCCGGGATGACGTCGTAGTTCACATGACCGGCCTGTCCGGCAATGATCTCGGCAACGGCAACACCTTCGTCTTCCGCCTTGTGAGCCAGCATCGGGCCGCGCACGACGTCGCCGATCGCGTAGACGCCGGGAATGCTGGTCTGGAAATGGTTGTTGATCTCGACGCGGCCGCGCGCGTCCATGACGACGCCGGCCTTGTCAAGGCCGAGGCCATCGGTGAACGGCTTGCGGCCGGTAGCGATCAGAACGACATCGGCGTCAATGGTCGCGGCGTCGCCGCCCTTGACCGGCTCGTATGTCACCTTTGCGCCCTTGCCCGTTTTTTCAACGCCGGTGACCTTGGCGCCGAGCTTGAAGTCGATGCCTTGCTTCGCCAGCATGCGCTGGAACTGCTTGGAGATTTCGCCGTCCATGCCGCCGAGGATGGTGTCGAGATATTCAACGACGGTGACCTTGGCGCCGAGACGCGCCCAGACCGAGCCGAGTTCCAGCCCGATCACGCCGCCGCCGACCACGACCATGGTTGCCGGAACCTTTTCCAGTGCGAGGCCGCCAGTCGACGAGATGATGACCGTCTCATCGATCGCAACCTCGACGCCCGGAATGCCGGCAACATCGGAGCCGGTAGCGATGACCACGTTCTTGGTCTCGATGATCTGCTCTTCGCCCTTGTCGTTGGTGACAGAGACCTTGCCTTCGCCCAGCACCTTGCCGGTGCCCTGGAAGGCATCGATCTTGTTCTTCTTGAACAGGAAGGCGACGCCATCGACGTTCGACTTCACCGTGGCGTCCTTGTGGGCCATCATCTTGGAGAGGTTCAGCTTCGGTGCGGAGACTTCAACGCCGAGCGCGTCGATGCCGTGGCCGGTCTGATGGAAGATTTCCGATGCGTGCAGCAGCGCCTTGGATGGAATGCAGCCGATATTGAGGCAGGTGCCGCCATAGGTGGCGCGCTTCTCGATGACGCCGACCTTGAGGCCGAGCTGGGCCGCCTTGATGGCGCAGACATAGCCGCCGGGGCCGGTGCCGATAACGATGAGATCATAAGCCATAAAAAGTCCTTCCTGAGAGCGGCTAGCGTCCGCCGCTGACGTTGAGAATGGCGCCCGTTACATAGGACGACGAAGGGGAAAGCAGATAGAGAACGGCATCGGCGACCTCTTGCGCGGTGCCCGGCCGTTTCATGGGAATGGTCGGCCCGAGTTCGCGGGCGCGGTCGGGAAGCCCGCCGGACGCATGGATATCCGTATCGATGACTCCGGGACGCACCGCATTGACGCGGATGCCGTCCGAGACGACCTCGCGCGCCAGGCCGATGGTGAACGTGTCGATGGCGCCCTTGGAGGCGGCATAGTCGACATATTGTCCGGCAGAACCGAGGACGGCGGCCATCGAGGAAATATTGACGATGACACCGCCCTTGCCGCCGTGCCGCACCGACATGCGCCGGACCGCCGCCGCAGCACACAGGATCGAACCGGACACATTGACGCGCAGCATGCGCTCCAGCCGGTCCGCGGTGATCTCATCGATCCGCACAGGCACGCCGACGATGCCGGCATTGTTGACCAGACCGTCGAGCCGGCCGAACGCCTTATCCACCGCAGCAAAAATGGCCGTGATCCCGGTCTCGCTACCGACATCGCCTTCCACTGCAATAGCCGTGCCGCCGTCTGCTTCAATCGCGGCCACGACCGCATCGGCGGCAGGCCGGTTGGAGGCGTAGTTGACGGCAACCGCCCAGCCCTGTTCGGCGGCCGACCGGCAGATGGCAGCACCAATACCGCGGCTGCCGCCGGTGACCAGCAGAACGGGGCTGTCGGTATGCGTCATTGACCGCATCCCTTGAAGGTCAGAACATCCCAGGGCGCGACAGTCGCCTTGCCCCAGATCGATGAATTGCGGATCGCCGGGCCGAAATCGGGCAACAGTATCTGCCAAGCGGCTTCCATGCCCTCCCCCGGAAGCAAAGCGACCTTGCCATCGGCGCTGATGGAGTAGATGAGACCCTGCCAGACTGTGCACGCGGCGATATCGTCACCGGTGACATCGCCGTCCGGGCAGTTGTTCATGATCATGCCGTTGGCGCGTACAGGCTCGTCCGATTGCATGACGATGCCGTCAAGAACCAGATCGGTCTTGGCGATCTTCACCTTGAAATGATTGCTGGTGGCAGCACTGGCGGAGCCCACCGGTTCGAAACGCAGTTCGTAGGCACCGTCGGCATCGCCATAGATTGCCTGTTCCTGCAGGCAATCGGCCGCAGCTGCCGGCGAGACCGAAAGCAACGCGCTCAGGATCGACGCTGAAACGGCAAGACGCATGCTCAGGCCGCCTTTTCGGTGGCAAGCTTGAGGCCGAGCCCGATGAACACCAGACCGCTGGCGCGGTCGATCCACTGGCTGGCGCGCGAGAAGGCCGCACGCATCTTCGGTGTCGTCATGAACAGGCTGACACCGACGAACCAGAGGATCAGGCAGCTCGCCATCACAAGGCCATAGCCGAACTTGACCACGATCGGCGTATGGGCGCTGACGACCGTCGAGAAGATTGACAGGAAGAAGAACACCGGCTTCGGGTTCAAGGCGTTGGCGGCAAAGCCGAGCCCGAACGCCTTCAGCCCGGACTGGCGTTTTTCGCCGGCCTGCATGCCTTCGGCCTGTGCCGTCATGTCCGTCTTGCCGGCCCGAAGCGACTTGATGCCGATATAGAGAAGGTAAGCGACACCACACCATTTGACGATGTTGAACAGGGTGATCGACTGCGAGATCAACAGCCCGAGACCGAGGATCGTGTAGGTCACATGGAACATCAGCGAGGTGCCGACGCCGAACGACGTGATGATGGCCGAGCGGCGGCCATTGACGATCGACTGGCGCATGACCATGGCAAGATCGGCGCCCGGCGAGACGATGGCGAAGGCAAAGATGGCCATCAGCGAGGCGAGTTCGAAAAGATACTGGCTCATCAGTGTGTTACCGGTTCGTTGGCGGCCGATGTCCGGCGCGGAGGATTTTGCATGACGCGCATGGCGTATCCCTGAAACATAGCCTGCGGTCCCATCGCTGTCGATACGTCGAAGGCCATGCCCTTCACCATCAGCAGGGCTGTTTGGACGGCGGGGGTATCGGGTTTGAAAGCCATTTGCTTCGTCTCTGTTCGCCCTGCAGCGTCGTTAGATCATCAGCCGCACGACCATGAGAACCAGCCCAATGATCGAACCGAACCAGACGAGGGTACGCAGTACGGGGACGCCTGCCACATAGAGCACCGCATAGACAACCCGGGCGATAATCCAGACCAACGCGCCCACCGCACCAAGACCACCGGTCTTGCCGGTGACCGCCAAGGCAAGTGCAAGGGCGATGAAAGCGGGATAGGTCTCCAGCATGTTTTTGAGCGAACGCAATAGCCGCCCGGCCACCACACTCTTTGATGCACGCTGTTCGTCACGCGGGCTGAGCAGGTACTTGATGCTGAGATCGCCGGAGAGATCGAGCGACAGTGCCTGCACCAGGATATGCACGATCAGAAGCACGACGCTCCAGCCGAGAACCCAGATTTCAGTTGACGCTGCTGCGGCTTCCATGCCCCTCGCAATCCCGGCTAGCGGCCCAATCAGTCCTATCCACCGGGGCCACCCATCCTTCCTTCAAATCAGGCGGGATGCGCGGGCCGGGGATAAACGGGTGCCCGCAATCGCGCACCCGTTCCGGTTTTCTTAGAGATCGAGAACCAGACGCTCCGGATCTTCCAGACTTTCCTTGACGCGCACGAGGAAGGTCACCGCTTCCTTGCCGTCGACAATGCGGTGATCGTAGGAGAGCGCGAGATACATCATCGGACGAATGACGATCTGGCCGCCGACGACGACCGGACGGTCCTGGATCTTGTGCATGCCGAGAATGCCCGACTGCGGCGCATTGAGGATCGGCGACGACATCAGCGAGCCGTAGACGCCGCCATTGGTGATGGTGAACGTGCCGCCCTGCATATCACCCATCGAAAGCGCTCCATCGCGGGCAAGCTTGGCGAGACGGCCGAGATCCTTCTCGACTTCGGCAATCGACATCTCGTCGGCATCGCGGATGACCGGAACGACGAGACCCTTGTCGGTGCCGACGGCCATGCCGATATGGCAGAAGTTCTTGTAGATGATATCGGTGCCGTCGATCTCTGCGTTGACCGAAGGGATTTCCTTCAGGGCATGCGTCACCGCCTTGGTGAAGAAGCCCATGAAGCCGAGCTTGACGCCGTGCTTCTTCTCGAAAATGTCCTTGTACTTGGTGCGCAGCGCCATCACGGCTGACATGTCCACCTCGTTGTAGGTGGTGAGCATCGCTGCCGTGTTCTGGGCATCCTTGAGGCGCTTGGCGATCGTCTGGCGCAGGCGGGTCATCTTGACGCGCTCTTCGCGCGGCGCATCCTCGGCCGACGACGGGCCGCGCGATACTGCCTTCACCGGCTCGGAAGCGACCGGTGCCGAAATACCCTTGGCAACAGCGGCGATGACATCGCCCTTGAGAACCTGGCCACGCTTGCCCGAACCATCGACCTGATCGGCCGAAAGGTTGTTTTCAGCCAGCATCTTGGCAGCGGCAGGGGCCGCCGGCATGGCGGAGGCAACCGGCGTTGCGGCCGGTGCAGCAGCGGCGGCTGCAGGCGCAGCGGCGGCCGGTTCAGCCTTCTTGTCAGCAGCGGCCGGAGCAGCGGCTCCTGCAGCGCCTGCGGCGATGTTGCCGAGCAGCGCGCCGAGGCCGACGGTTTCACCGGCAGCAGCCACGATTTCAGACAGTACGCCGGCTGCAGGAGACGGCACTTCGATCGTCACCTTGTCGGTTTCGAGTTCAAGCAGCGGCTCATCGGCCTTGACGGTATCGCCGACCTTCTTGAACCAGGTACCGATGGTGGCTTCGCTGACGGATTCGCCCAGAGTGGGAACGCGGATTTCTGTGGCCATAATATTTTGTCGTCCGTTGATCGGGTGTCTGTTTCTGTTGAGGCAAAAAGAGGGAGGCTTTTCAGCCTCCCGTTTTTCAGCCCCCAAGCGCGTCTTCGAGGAATGCGGCAAGCTGGGCGAGATGCTTGGACATCAGGCCCGTCGCCGGAGAGGCGGCAGCCGGACGGCCGGTGTAGCGCACCCGCTGGTACTTCGCATCGATATGGGCAAGCACCCATTCCAGATAGGGGTCGATGAACGACCAGGCGCCCATGTTCTTTGGCTCTTCCTGGCACCAGACCATTTCGGCATGGCGGAAACGCGAGAGTTCGTTGATCAGCGCCTTGGCCGGGAACGGATAGAGCTGTTCGACGCGCAGCAAATAGACATCGTCGATGCCGCGCTTTTCGCGCTCTTCGAGCAGGTCGTAATAGACCTTGCCGGTGCAGAGCACGACGCGACGGATCTTGGCGTCCTTCTGCAGCTTGATCGGACCGTCCTTGATGACCTCCGCATCGTCCCAGAGCAGACGGTGGAACGAGCTTTCGCCCGCCATTTCCGACAGCGAGGAGACGGCGCGCTTGTGGCGCAGCAGCGACTTCGGCGTCATCATGATCAGCGGCTTGCGGAAGTCGCGCTTCGTCTGGCGGCGCAGGATGTGGAAGTAGTTCGCCGGCGTCGTGACGTTGGCGACCTGCATATTGTCTTCGGCGCACATCTGCAGCCAGCGCTCGAGGCGGGCCGAGGAATGCTCCGGACCCTGGCCCTCATAACCGTGCGGCAGCAGGCAGACGAGACCGGACATGCGCAGCCACTTGCGTTCGCCCGACGAGATGAACTGGTCGAACACCACCTGCGCACCGTTGGCGAAGTCGCCGAACTGGGCTTCCCAGAGCGTCAGCGCGTTCGGACGGGCCAGCGAATAGCCGTATTCGAAGCCGAGCACCGCCTCTTCCGAAAGCATCGAGTTGATGACTTCGTAACGGGCCTGGCTCGGCGAGAGGTTGGCAAGCGGAATGTAGCGGTCTTCGGTTTCCTGATCGTAGAGAACCGAGTGGCGCTGCGAGAACGTGCCGCGTTCGCAATCCTGGCCCGACAGGCGGATCTTGGTGCCTTCGACGCAGAGCGTGCCGAATGCGAGCGCTTCGGCCATTGCCCAGTCGATGCCTTCACCGGTCTGGACCATGTTGGCGCGGCCATCCATGAAGCGCTGGATGGTCTTGTGGGCGTTGAAGCCGGCCGGAACTTCCGACAGCTTGCGGCCGACGTCCTTCAGCGTCTTCATCGGCACCGAGGTCTTGCCGCGGCGCTGCTCATCCTGGTTGTCGGCAGCGCGCAGACCCGACCACACGCCGTCCAGCCAGTCGGCCTTGTTCGGCTTGTAGGACTGCCCGGCCTCGAACTCCTGCTCCAGACGCGCGCGCCAGTCGGCGCGCATCTTTTCCAGTTCGCCTTCGGAGATCAGGCCCTCGGCGATCAGGCGTTCGCCATAGATCTGCACGACCGTCTTGTGGGCACGGATGACCTTGTACATCTTCGGCTGCGTGAACGACGGCTCATCGCCTTCGTTATGGCCGAAGCGGCGGTAGCAGAACATGTCGACGACGACCGGCTTGTGATACTTCATCCGGTATTCGGTGGCGATCTTGGCGGCGTAGACAACCGCTTCCGGATCATCACCGTTGACGTGGAAGATCGGCGCTTCGATCATCTTGGCAACGTCGGACGGATAGGGTGATGAGCGCGAGAAGGCCGGATTGGTGGTGAACCCGATCTGGTTGTTGATGATGAAATGCACGGTGCCGGCAACGCGATGGCCGCGCAGGCCTGACAGGCCGAGGATTTCAGCCGTGACGCCCTGGCCGGCAAAGGCGGCATCGCCATGCAGCAGCAGCGGCATGACCTGCGCCCGCTCGGACAGCGGAATGATGTCGCCTTCGAAGATCTTCGCCATCTGGTCCTGCTTGGCGCGGGCCTTGCCCATGACGACGGGATTGACGATTTCCAGATGCGACGGGTTGGCCGTCAGCGACAGATGCACCTTGTTGCCATCGAACTCGCGGTCCGAGGAAGCACCCAGATGGTACTTCACGTCGCCGGAGCCTTCGACATCGTCCGGAGCGGCAGAGCCGCCCTTGAACTCATGGAACACCGCGCGGTGTGGCTTGCCCATGACGTTGGTCAGCACGTTCAGACGGCCGCGATGGGCCATGCCGAGGATGATTTCCTTCAGGCCTTCCTGGCCGCCGCGCTTGATGATCTGTTCCAGCGCCGGGATCAACGATTCACCACCGTCGAGACCGAAGCGCTTGGTGCCCTTGTACTTGACGTCGATGAACTGCTCGAAGCCTTCGGCCTCGATCAGCTTCTGCAGGATGGCCTTCTTGCCTTCCGGCGTGAAATCGACACCCTTGTCCGCACCCTCGATGCGCTCCTGGATCCAGGCTTTGATCTCCGGATCGGAGATGTGCATGAACTCGACACCCAGCGTCGAGCAATAGGTGCGCTCGAGGATATCGACGATTTCGCGCAGGGTCGCGTATTCGAGGCCCAGCACGTTATCGATGAAGATCGGACGGTCCATGTCTTCCGGGCCGAAGCCGTAATTCGACGGCGACAGCTCGTGATAATCGTCGACCGGCGCGGCAATCGCCAGCGGATCCAGCTTGGCATGCAGGTGGCCGCGCATGCGGTAGGCGCGGATCAGCATGATCGCGCGCACGCTGTCGCGGGTCGACCGGTGAACGTCGGCGGGTGCAGCGGCAACGCCGGTTGCGACAGCCTTGGCCTCGGCCTTCGCCTGAACCTTCTTTTCGATGACCTTTTCGACCGTGCCCCAGTCGCCATCCAGCGCCGAGACCAGATCGCCGCTCGCCGGGATCGGCCAGTGCGGCTTCTTCCAGGAAGCGCCCTTGGCGGCCTTGATCACGTCTTCAGGCTGCTCCTGCAGCGCCTTGAAGAACGACTGCCACTCGCCCGAAACAGACGACGGATCGTTTTCATAGCGCGCATAAAGCTGATCGATATATCCGGCATTCGCTCCGTCGAGGAACGATGTCAGCTGAAATTGCTCGTTGGCTTCTTGCCGTGCCATGGTGTTCCGCGGACCTGTCCGTCCGCCTCCTGACTTGTTAACTCTGCCGGGTGTGGCCCCGGTAAACCGAATTCTCAAGAAAGCGCCGAATGCGCCTTCCCGTCATCAGATGGTGCAGACCGGGCCATCCGCAATGGCGGCCCGGTCACGTTATCGATGTGCCGTCTCAGCCCTTGAGGACTTCGACCAGCGTCGTGCCGAGGCGTGCCGGGGAAGGCGATACCTTGATGCCGGCCGCTTCCATGGCAGCGATCTTGGATTCGGCATCGCCCTTGCCGCCGGAAACCACGGCGCCGGCGTGGCCCATGGTGCGGCCCTTCGGAGCCGTCCGGCCGGCGATGAAGCCTGCCATCGGCTTCTTGCGGCCCTTTTTGGCTTCGTCGATCAGGAACTGTGCTGCATCTTCTTCAGCCGAACCGCCGATTTCGCCGATCATGATGATCGAGGTCGTGGCGTCGTCGGCGAGGAACATTTCGAGCACGTCGATGAATTCGGTGCCCTTCACCGGGTCGCCGCCGATGCCGACGGCCGTCGTCTGGCCAAGGCCTTCGTTCGACGTCTGAAACACGGCTTCATAGGTCAGCGTGCCGGAGCGCGAGACGATACCGACCGAACCCTTGCGGAAGATCGAGCCCGGCATGATGCCGATCTTGCATTCTTCCGGCGTCAGGATGCCCGGGCAGTTCGGGCCGAGAAGGCGGGACTTGGAGCGGTCGAGGCGCGCCTTGACGCGGACCATGTCCATGACCGGGATGCCTTCGGTGATGCAGGTGATGAACGGGATTTCCGCTTCGATCGCCTCGATGATCGCGTCGGCAGCACCTGCCGGCGGCACGTAGATCACCGATGCATCGGCGCCGGTGCGTTCCTTGGCTTCGGCAACGGACGCAAAGATCGGCAGGCTTTCGCCCTTCGAACCGGTCCAGGTTTCGCCGCCCTTCTTGGGGTGGATACCGCCGACCATCTGCGTGCCATAGTAAGCAAGCGCCTGTTCGGTATGGAAAGTGCCGGTCTTGCCGGTCAGGCCCTGAACGAGGACCTTGGTGTCTTTATTGACCAGAATGGACATCAATTCGCTCCAAATTGTTATCGCGCTGTGGAAGAAGCCTGAACAACGCGCCTCGGGCGAGCATTCCCACAAAGAATACGCAGTAGATGAGCACAATAATTCCTGACTCGTATAGTACTGGCAACAGTACTAATCCGTCTCCCGGGCCCGGCTCTTCGTCCGGGGGCATAGTTGGCAAAGCCAAAAAAGCCAGAACAAAGATAGAACTTAAAACCCAGATTAACGTCGAAATATGAAACATCAAAGCATATCTTGTGAACGCTTTTCCCAAGTATATAGCCACAAGAGGCAGCACAATATTTGCAACAAATATCAGCCAAAAGGCGATCTCCGGCTGCATTATTGTGCTGTACTCCACGGATTAATTTCCCTTTATCGCCGCGACGATCTTCTTGGCCGCATCGTCCAAGTCGTCTGCCGCCGTGATCGCGAGACCCGATTCATTCAGGATCTTCTTGCCAAGCTCGACATTCGTGCCTTCGAGGCGCACGACGAGCGGAACCTTGAGGCCGACTTCCTGCACGGCAGCGACAACGCCTTCAGCGATGACATCACACTTCATGATGCCGCCGAAGATGTTGACGAGAATGCCTTCGACCTTGGGGTCGGCCGTGATGATCTTGAAGGCCGCAGCGACCTTCTCCTTGCCGGCGCCGCCGCCGACGTCGCAGAAGTTTGCCGGCTCCTTGCCGTACAGCTTGATGATGTCCATCGTCGCCATGGCAAGACCGGCGCCGTTGACCATGCAGCCGATGTTGCCGTCGAGAGCGACGTAAGCGAGGTCCCACTTGGAGGCCTCGATTTCCTTGGCATCCTCTTCGGTCTCGTCGCGCAGCGCCTTGACGTCGTCGTGACGGAAGATCGCGTTGCCGTCGAACGACATCTTGGCATCGAGAACGCGCAGATGGTCATTCTTCATGACGATCAGCGGGTTGACCTCGAGCAGAGCCATGTCCTTCTCGTTGAAGGCCTTGTAGAGGATCGGGAACAGCGATTTGGCGTCTTCGGCAGCAGCGCCCGAAAGCTCCAGAGCCTTGGATATCGCGGCAACGTCTGCATCGGTCACGCCCGTTTCCGGATCGATAGCGATGGTGTGGATTTTCTCCGGCGTGTCATGGGCGACAGCCTCGATGTCCATGCCGCCTTCAGTGGAAACCACGAAGGCAACGCGGCCGACAGAACGGTCGACCAGCAGCGAGAGGTAAAGCTCGCGTGCGATGTCGGCGCCGTCTTCGATATAGAGGCGGTTGACCTGCTTACCTGCTTCACCCGTTTGAGCGGTTACCAGCGTGTTGCCCATCATGTCCATGGCATGCGCCTTGGCTTCGTCGATGGAAAACGCCAGGCGAACGCCGCCCTTGGCATCGGGGCCGAGTTCCTTGAACTTGCCCTTGCCGCGGCCGCCAGCATGGATCTGGCTCTTGACGACGTAGAGCGGGCCCGGAAGCGACTTTGCAGCCGCTTCGGCTTCTTCCGCCGAGAAGATGGCGACACCTTCCGCGACCGGTGCGCCAAAGGTCTTCAACAGAGCCTTGGCCTGATATTCATGAATGTTCATGGGGATATGTCCTGTTTAAGCCGAACGGCAATTCAATTACTTGAGGCTCGGCGCGATGGCGACGCAGGCTTCGCAAAGGCTGGCCACCGAAGCGACCGACTTTTCGAAGGCTTCCTGCTCGGCCTTGTTGAATTCGACCTCGATGATGCGCTCGATGCCGCCGGCGCCGATGATCGTCGGAACGCCGACATACATGTCCTTGACGCCGTACTGGCCGTTGAGATAGGCGGCGGCCGGAAGCACGCGCTTCTTGTCCTTGAGGAAGGATTCAGCCATTTCGATCGCCGACGCTGCCGGAGCGTAATAGGCCGAACCGGTCTTCAAGAGACCGACGATTTCGGCGCCGCCGTCGCGGGTGCGCTGGATGATTTCTTCGAGGCGTTCCTTGGTGACCCAGCCCATCTTGACCAGATCGGTCAGCGGAATGCCGCCAACGGTGGAGTAACGGGCAAGCGGCACCATCGTGTCGCCATGGCCGCCAAGAACGAAGGCCGTGACGTCCTGGACGGAGACGTTGAATTCTTGGCTCAGGAACAGGCGGAAGCGCGAGCTATCGAGAACGCCGGCCATGCCGACGACCATATTCTTCGGCAGGCCGGAGAACTTCTGCAGCGCCCAGACCATCGCGTCGAGCGGGTTGGTGATGCAGATGACGAAGGCGTTCGGGGCATATTTCTTGATGCCGGCGCCGACCTGTTCCATGACCTTGAGGTTGATGCCGAGCAGATCGTCGCGGCTCATGCCCGGCTTGCGGGCAACGCCGGCGGTGACGATGCAGACATCGGCGCCTTCGATTGCGGAATAGTCGCTGGCACCGGTCAGGTTGGCGTTGAAGCCTTCGACGGGAGAGGACTGAGCGATATCGAGACCCTTGCCCTGCGGAATGCCGTCGGCAATGTCGAACAGGACAATGTCGCCCAGCTCTTTCAGGCCGGCGAGATGCGCCAGCGTGCCACCAATCATTCCAGAACCAATAAGTGCGATCTTGTTGCGCGCCATTAAAGTGCTTCCCTCTTGCGATCCAAATCTGACAAGGCCTGACGTGGCGCCTCAAGCGCGAGCGATGGCAAACCTTCGGCGCAAGGAATTAAACGCCAAAAACTAAAATATCAACTGATACTTTTTGGTAGAACGATTTCAATCGGTTAGATCATAAAATTCTTACGTAAACGTAAGAATTTGCGTCGTCAATTTGTCATGAAACAGCAGAGGCGGCATGATGGTTCGCGGCATATTCCTTGCTTTGCAGCTCGATCAGCCGCGACACCGTGCGATCGAACTCGAAACCTTCCGTGCCTTTTTTCGCCGTCAGCAGATCGATCGGCACGGACGCCGCCGACGCAAACAGCCGGGCGCCGTGATCGTAGATCGTGTCGATCAGCATGATGAAGCGCTTGGTCTCGTTGCGGCGGTCGGGCCCGAGATGAGGGATATGCTCGACGAAGACCGTCCGGTAATGCGAGAGGATGGCGAGATAATCAGCCGCCCCGAGCGGCTTTTCGCAGAGATCGGCAAACGAGAACCGGGCACATTCGCCGGCGGCCTTGGGCACGGCGATCTTGCGTCCCTTGAACGCCACCTCGGCCGATACGACGGTAAGCCCTGCCGTCGCCAGCTTCCAGGCATTGTCGAGTTCGGCATCGGCCTGCGGTCCCAGCGGCGACGACCAGACCGGCAGGCCCTCGATCTTCGCCAGCCGGTAATCCGTCGCCGTATCCAGCGGCACGATGTCGGCATGCGCCTTCAAAAGATCGATGAATGGCAAGAACAGGCCGCGGTTGAGACCGTCCTTGTAGAGATTGCCCGGCTCGACATTCGACGTCGCCACCAGCACGCAGCCCTTGGAAAACAGCTCACCGAACAGCCGCGACAGGATCATCGCATCGGCAATATCGGTGACGGAAAACTCATCGAAACACAGAAGACGGGCCTCGGCAAAGATCTCCGCCGCCACCGGCGGCATCGGATCGGCCTGGCGCGTTTCGCCGTTCTTCAGCTTCTGCCGGTGCTTGAAGATGCGCTCGTGCACATCGGCCATGAATTCATGAAAATGCGCCCGCCGCTTGCGCTGGATCGGCACCGTCTCGAAGAACAGGTCCATCAGCATGGTCTTGCCGCGCCCGACCCCGCCATAGAGATAAAGCCCCTTGACCGGCGGATGTTCGTGCTTGCGCGAGGCAAACAGCCAGCCGAGCGCGTTCGACTTGCGCTGGGCGCGGCTGGCGGCCAGTTCCGAGGACAGGTGATCGAGGCGCTTGGCGATGACAAGCTGCGCCGGGTCACGCGACAGCGTTTCCGCCGCGATCATGGCTTCGAGTTTTCGCGAAATGCTGTCTTCCGGGTTTGGCACGCGCTGAACCTGTTGGAGGCTGGCGACAAGAAAAAGCCCGGCTGGTGCCGGGCTGATGGTTAGCGGCTGAGGCTGACCGGCTGACCGCCATTGGTCGAGCCGTCAAAACGGGCATCGGCTGTCTTGAACAGGCGGGCGAGCGGATTGCCGTTGCGGTCCTTGAGCACGACCTGCTTGCCGGCCACTTCCCAGGAGCCCATCGCCGTCAGTTCGCCGGCGCAACCGCGCGTACCGCCGCGCGAGCCGCTGCCGAGATTGGTGAGCGTCAGGAACATGTCGCAGGAGGCGCCGCCATTCGACACGCGCCAGTTGCCGACCATCGCTTCCTTGGTGACGTCAAGCGCATTGGTTGCCGCCGCAACCTCGGTGCCGCCGGGTGTCGTCACGCCGCCGACCGCGGCCGTGCCGCTGACCGGCGCTGCCGGAAACTGCGAGGTATCGCCGGGAGCGGCAAGCTGGCCGGACGAGACGGTCGGCACAGGCTGCGCCTGCACCGGAGCCGGCGAGACGGGGTTTCCACCGAAATCGCTCATGGACGTCCGCTGACATCCAGAAAGCGCCAGCACCAAGGCCAGTCCCGCCACCGCATGTATTGTCCGCATGTTTAAGCTCCCGATCATCTTCGCCATCGCAGTCATCAACTGGCATATAGGCGCAATTAACTTAAAACCATCTTTCAATTCAAGAGCACGGCAATTCTTTGACGGCTGTGACATCATTGAAACGGTTGCGGCCTGCACCGCGAGGTTGCCGCCCTTCCGCATTGCCGCACTCAGGGCGACGTGTTCACACGAAAACGCCGGGCAGAACCCGGCGTTTGAAAATCGTCAAACACTCAGCCGCTGCCCATCAAACGCGCCGCTCCACCATCATCTTCTTGATCTCGCCAATGGCCTTGGCCGGGTTGAGGCCTTTCGGACAGGTCTGGGCGCAGTTCATGATCGTGTGGCAGCGATAAAGGCGGAAGGGGTCTTCCAGATTATCGAGACGCTCGCCCTTGGCTTCGTCGCGGCTATCGATCAGCCAGCGATAGGCCTGCAAAAGCACGGCCGGGCCGAGGTAACGGTCGCCGTTCCACCAGTAGCTGGGGCACGAGGCGGAACAGCAGGCGCAGAGGATGCACTCGTAGAGACCGTCGAGCTTCTGGCGGTCCTCGTGGCTCTGCTTCCATTCCTTGGCCGGCGTCGGCGAGACCGTCTTCAGCCAGGGCTCGATCGAGCGGTGCTGGGCGTAGAAATTGGTGAGATCCGGCACCAGGTCCTTGACGACGGGCATATGCGGCAGCGGGTAGACCTTTACCGTGCCCTTCACCTCGTCCATGCCCTTGGTGCAGGCCAAAGTGTTGGTGCCGTCGATGTTCATGGCGCAGGAGCCGCAAATGCCTTCGCGGCAGGAGCGGCGCAGCGTCAGCGTCGGGTCGATCTTGTTCTTGATGTAGAGCAGCGCATCGAGCACCATCGGGCCACAATCGTCGACATCGATATAGAACGTGTCGATCGACGGGTTCTTGCCGTCGTCCGGGCTCCAGCGATAGATGCGGAACTCGCGGGTATTGGTGGCACCGGCCGGCTTCGGCCAGACCTTGCCTTCGGTCATTGTCGAATTCTTGGGGAGAGCCAGTTCAACCATTGTCGTTTTCCTGTGACGTCGTGACGAGCGCGTAAGCTGCGTCCAAATTCAAAATCTTCTCGCCGTAACCGGCAGCCGCCGCCTTGGCTCTGAACTTTTCATCCACCGTGACCAACCATCGATCCGGCCCTGTCATCGCACATGCCAGATAAAGCGTGTCGTAGACCGAATGGTCGAGCGTCGATGCCATGGCAAAGGCACTGTCGATCAAATCCGCGCACGGCACGATCTGCCTGAAAGCATCCGGAAGTCTCCGCACCGCCATCGATGCCTGAGTGTCCGATATCAGGTCCTGTCGCACTTTCCGTCTCAGCACATTGCCGACCTCGGGAAATATCAGGTCCGGGGCAATCAATACGGTCCCATTTTCGGCAAGCGCCACAGCTTTGTCGTGCCCCGGCTCCTCGACGAACCACATCACGGCAACGGAGGCATCAACCACGAAGATCAACGATCACGATCCTCTCTGAGCATCTCCACGCTGCTTGTTTGCACCACGTTCTTCGGCGTCATTGCAGCGATCCTTCGCGCTATGTCCGCAAAGCTTTCGCGTGAACGCTCATTGTTGACGGCTTTTGTCAGAAGGTCCGATATCTCCTCGTCGAGCGAACGTGCGTTGCTCTTCGCCAAATCCTCGATCCTCGTCCGCAGATCGTCTTCAATTCTGATGTTCATTTCACCCATATCAGGGTCCTTCGCGCATCTTTCCTTTGGACTATCCTGCCACAAACACCCTCAATACACACGCGCCTTGGGCTCGATCTTTTTCGGATCGATACCCGGCTGCAGAAGCTCGGTGTGAACCGGGCGGTAGTCGAGACGGACTTCGCCGGCTTCGTTCACCCAGGACAGCGTATGCTTGCGCCAGTTGACGTCATCGCGGCCGGCGAATGGTCCGCTGGTGTAGTCCTCGCGCGCATGGCTGCCGCGGCTTTCCTTGCGGGCTTCGGCGCCATAGACGGTGACGATGGCGTTGGCCATCAGGTTTTCCAGTTCCAGCGTTTCCACCAGATCGGAATTCCAGATCATCGAGCGGTCGGTGACCTTGACGTCGCTCAGTTCCTGCCAGATGGCGCTCATCCGCTTGCAGCCGCTCTCCAGCGATTCCTGCGTACGGAATACGGCGGCGTCGTCCTGCATGGTGCGCTGCATCTTTTCGCGCAGCACGGCGGTCGGCGTCGAGCCATCGGCATAACGCAGCTTGTCGAAGCGCGTCATGATCTTTTCGCAGGCTTTTTCGTTGATCGCCGGAATGGCAGCAGCGCGATCGATGACTTCGCCGGCACGGATCGCGGCAGCGCGGCCGAAGACCACGAGGTCGATCAGCGAATTGGAGCCGAGGCGGTTTGCGCCGTGCACCGAGGCGCAGCCGGCTTCGCCGACAGCCATCAGGCCCGGCAGGACGCGCTCGGGATTTTCACCGTCGGCGTTCAGCACTTCGCCCCAGTAGTTGGTCGGAATGCCGCCCATGTTGTAGTGAACCGTCGGCAGAACCGGGATCGGCTCGCGCGTCACGTCGACACCGGCAAAGATCTTGGCGCTCTCGGAAATACCCGGCAGGCGCTCGTGCAGAACGGCTGGGTCGAGATGGTCGAGATGCAGGTAGATATGGTCCTTGTTCTTGCCGACGCCGCGGCCTTCGCGGATTTCCAGCGTCATGCAACGGGAAACCACGTCGCGCGAGGCAAGATCCTTGGCCGATGGCGCATATCGCTCCATGAAGCGCTCGCCTTCGGAATTGACGAGATAACCGCCTTCGCCGCGCGCGCCCTCGGTGATCAGGCAGCCGGAGCCATAAATGCCGGTCGGGTGGAACTGGACGAATTCCATGTCCTGCAACGGCAGGCCGGCGCGCGCCACCATGCCGCCCCCATCGCCGGTGCAGGTATGGGCCGATGTCGCCGAGAAATAGGAGCGGCCATAGCCGCCGGTTGCGAGCACGACCATCTTGGCCGAGAAGCGATGGATCGTGCCGTCGTCGAGGTTCCAGGCGACGACGCCGGTGCAGCGGCTGCCGTCATCCGACATGATCAGGTCGAGCGCGAAATATTCGATGAAGAATTCGGCATTGTTCTTCAGCGACTGGCCATAGAGCGTGTGCAGGATGGCATGGCCGGTCCGGTCGGCAACGGCGCAGGTGCGCTGCACCGGCGGGCCTTCGCCGTAATTCTGCATGTGGCCGCCGAACGGCCGCTGGTAGATCTTGCCTTCGGCATTGCGCGAGAACGGAACGCCGTAATGTTCCAGCTCGTAGACAGCCTTCGGCGCTTCCATGGTCAGGTACTGCATGGCATCGACATCGCCGAGCCAGTCGGACCCCTTGACCGTATCGTAGAGATGCCACTGCCAGCTATCCGGCGTCATGTTGGTCAAAGATGCCGCGATACCGCCCTGGGCTGCGACCGTATGCGAGCGCGTCGGGAAAACCTTGGTGATGCAGGCCGTCTTGAAACCCTGTTCGGCCATGCCGAGCGTGGCGCGCAGTCCGGCGCCGCCGGCGCCGACGACGATCACGTCATAGGCATGGTCGACATAGTCATAGGCGTGGCCGTTGATAACGGGCGATGAAGTGGGTGCCATTTTGAATTACCCTGCAAACGCGATCTTCAGGATGGCGAAAAGACAGAGCCCGCCAACTGCGATCGCAAAAAACGTATTGAGCATGACGAGGACGACCTTGGCGCCTTCGTTGTGGACATAGTCCTCGATGACGACCTGCATGCCGAGCTTCATGTGGATCAGGCCGGAGATGACCACCAGCCCCATGACCACGGCCACGAAGGGGTTCGACAAGGCAACCACGACCTCGGCATAGGGCGCGCCGGCATATTGGATCAGAAACAGCACGAAGAAGATGATCAGCGGCACGTTGGCAACGGCCGTCAGCCGCTGGCGCCAGAAATGATCGGTGCCTTCTTTGGCCGAACCGAGGCCGCGAACCTTGCCGAGGGGAGTACGCATATCCATGGAATTCTTGTCCTCTCAGCGAACCACGTAGCCGACGATCCAGATCAATACGGTGACTGTGACCGAACCGATCATATTGGCGATGGCAAGCTTGGTCGCAAAATGCTTTTCGTAGCCGTAGCCCAGATCCCAGACGAAGTGCCGCAGGCCGCCGAACAGATGATGCACCAGCGCCCAGGTATAGCCAAACAGAATGAGCTGGCCGATGATCGTGCCGAAGGCCCACATGGCCCAGTCGTAATAGTCCGGCCCGCTGGCAGCGGCGATCAGCCACCAGGCGACGAGAACCGTGCCGAAGTACAAGGCGCATCCGGTGATGCGGTGCACAATGGACATGACCATCGTCGGAATAGGCTTGTAGATTTGTAGATGCGGCGAGAGCGGCCGACTTTTGGTGACATTCGTCATCTGAACCTCACGGAAGACCCGGAAAGACGCCCAAAAACTGGACTATTTTCATCCGGTATTGCACCTGATTGTGCGCAATTCAGTCAGCCGACGTTTAATCACCATATTGATTAACGACAAGTGTGTTTGCACTGCAAAATCAATTTAATCGATTAGACGAAAATGTGGCGGCTTGACGCATGCGATTCACCCGCTGCGTTAACGATAAGGCGTGAAAATTCAACGCAATCCGTGACTTTTGCCGGCATCTGCCCCACATTGCCCGTTAAGGATTTGTTAAGGGTCATCCGGAGGGCTGCACGAAATGCGTCCAATCAGCATGCAGAATGCGACGAAAGTCTTGATCGCGGCGCTCGCCGTCATCCTCTCGTTCGCCAGTTTCGCCGAGGCACGCGACCGCGGTGGCGAACGCCACCAGTTTCGCGGTGCCCATTACGAGCGCTCCGACTATCACCGCCCGCACCACCAGCGCCGCGACCGCAGCGAAACGGTCTCGGGCATCACCGCTGGCCACTGGTATCGCGATGACCGCCGCCGCGGCCGCAACAGCCTCGCCGGCCGCATGGACCGCCGTCAATATTACGAGCGCCGTTATGGACACCGCTATGATCGCGATCGCCGTTCCGGCCGCGGCGTCATCATGCGTCAGTATCGCGGACAGCGCGGCAATGGCTGGAACCAACCCTATGGCGGTGACGGCTTCCCGTCCGAAACCAGTGCCGGCACCTATTTCGGTGGCCTGTCCGCCTGGACCGATCCCGGAAACGGCACCTATTTCCGCTCGGAGCGCAATGGTTACGGCTATTACCCCACCGGCATCGACACGGATTACCGCCCATCGCGGCCGAAGATCATCCGCGTGACACCATCGACTGCCGGGCGCGCGTGCTCCTGGGAATCCGGGGTCTGCGTCATCCGCCGCTGACCTCGCCCGGCCGGCCTTCCAATCGACTTCATCGGGGCGACTGCGATATGAGCATGGATAAAGTGGAAGCCTTTCTACAGGAGGTCAGGGAGTATCGCGGCGACCTCTTTCCGATTGTCGCGCGCCTGCGCGATATGATTCTGGCTGCCGGTCCGTCCATAACCGAGGAGGTGAAATATGGTGGATTGCTGTTTTCATCCCGCCAAAGTTTCTGCGGCGTTTTTCCCTACAAGGCCCATGTGACGCTGGAATTCAGCCAGGGCGCATCCCTGACCGACCCGCACGGATTCCTGTCCGGCGGCGGCAAGTACCGGCGCCACATCAAGCTGGAGTCCCTGCAGGATATCGAGACAAGACGCGTCGCCGAATATATCGCGCAGGCACGGGAGGCGGCGGATAGCTGAATATCTGCCTTGTGCTGCACGCAAAGGCGGGACGTCTACGCGCCAACGCCGCAACAGACCTCAATCGAGCTCTCTGCTCAGAAACCGCCACACCGTGGTCTTCTTGACTTCGCTGTCCTCCAGCGCCCGGGTCACCGGCACCTGATAGGTCGCCAGCATCTCCATGCGGTCGCGCGGGCAGTAGGCGCGGCCGGGATCGCCGACGAGAACATCGGCACCGTCCTTCGCAAGCGTGCTCAACCAGGGGACGATGCGGTCGGCAAACGCCTTGTCGTAGAAGACATCGCCCGCAAGGTAGACATCCGCATCCCGCCCGGCACCGATGATGTCCGACGCAGCCGATACCACGTCGGTACCATTCAGCGCGGCATTGAGCCGGATCGCCGTTTCCGTCCAGGGGTCGATATCGACGGCCAGCGCGGAGGCTGCCCCCGCCTTCATCGCCGCGATCGCCACAAGGCCTGATCCCGAAGCAAAATCGATCACCCGCTTGCCAGCCACCAGTCCGGGATGATCGAGAACATGCCGCGCCAGACCTTGGCCCCCCGCCCAGGCAAACGCCCAGAATGGTGGCGGCAAGCCGATCTCCTCCAGCTCCTCCTCCGTCTTCAACCACAGATCATGAGCTTCGCTCGCCAGATGCAGCCGGATTTCCGGCACATGCGGCGGAGCCATGATGTCCGTATTTGCGCGGATGAAGGTTTCGGGGTTGGTTTTCATCGGGTTATGGGGTTTCCGGCAATCGCGGGTTGGCAGGCAGGTGGATTGGGTGAATGGCACTCCCAACTCTCCGTCATCCTCGCCCTTGTGGCGGGGATCCAGCAGCGGCGCGTCTGCGGCGCTAAAGGACTCTTTTCACGCGATGGACATCGCGTGGCTGGATTCCTGTGACAAGCACAGGAATGACGGAAAATCTGGGAGCCTCGTCAACATGCCAGCGCCAACCCACGTCACCGCGGCGGATTGTCCAACCCGCCAAGCCGGCAGATCTCCAGATATTCCGCCTCGGTGACCGGCTGCACCGACAATCGCATCGACGTCACCAAAGCCATCGTCTCGAATGCCGGATTGGCCTTGATGTCCTTCAGCGAAACCGGATTGGGCAGGTCGCAGACGGCGCGGATATCGACGCAGTCCCATTTCGGATCGCCCTCGGCGGTCGAATCCGGGTGCGATAGGGCGCAGACTTCGGTGATCCCGACGATCTCCAGCCCCTCGTTCGAATGGTAGAAGAAGCCCTTGTCGCCAAGCTGCATCGCCCGCATGTTGTTGCGCGCCAGATAGTTGCGCACGCCGGTCCATTCCGTTCCCTTGACGCCCGCATCCTTCTGCATCGCCCAGGACCATTTGAATGGTTCGGACTTGTAAAGCCAGTAACCCACGCTCAAGCCTCCGGCTTGTTGAAGACCCAGTTCCAGGGCTTGATATCGACATTGGCAAACAGGCCGGCCTTGGCATAGGGATCGGCGGCAGCGATGGCGCGCGCATCCTCGATCGTCTCCGCCTGCAGGACCACAAGGCTGCCGTTCGGCTTGCCGGCATCGTCGAGGAACGGACCGGCGAAGGCCAGCGTACCCTTGGCATTGAGATCGTTCAGAAACTCGACATGCGCGGGACGGGCGTCCATCCGCACCTGCAGGGCATTCGGCTTGTCCGTGCACAGAACCGCAAACAGCATGGTGTTCTCCTTGATTGTCTATTCTTGGGAGGTGATTATTCCTGCGTGATCGGGCGCGACATCAGCTGTTCCAGCGCCGTTCTCACATCCATCTTTCCATCAATGATCGCAGCCACCGCTTCCGTCACCGGCATATCGACGCCAAGCTTCCGGGCGACATCGGCGGCGACCGAGGCGGCAAACGCGCCCTCGACCAGTTCGCCCGAATGCCCCTTGGCGCTGCCGCTTTGGCCAAGCGCGATGCCATAGCGCAGATTGCGCGACTGATGGCTGGTTGCCGTCAGCACCAGATCGCCGAGGCCCGACAGGCCGCGCACCGTATCGGCCTCGCCGCCACGCACTGCCACGAAGCGCGACATTTCGGCCAGTCCACGCGAAATCAGCGCCGCCCGGGCAGAATCGCCAAGGCCCGCCCCCTCGACAATGCCGCAGGCAATTGCCAGCACGTTCTTCAACGCACCACCAAGCTGGACGCCGATACGGTCGGCCGACGGGTAGAGACGGAATGTCGCGCTGGACAGCGCCTCGGCGAGGACCGCAGCGCGCTCGATGCTCACGCCCGCAATGACCATCGCCGTCGGCAATCCCTTGGCGATATCGGCGGCAAACCCCGGCCCGGAGAGCACCGCGACATTCTGCAGATGCAATTCTTCCTCGACGACATCGGTGAGCAACCGGCCGCTGGCCCGCTCCATGCCCTTGGCGCAGATCACCACATCGGCACCCTTGCCGATGAAACCATGCAGCGAACGGCCGGCCTCGCGCTGCGCCTGCGACGGCATGGCGAAGAGAACGATGCCGGCACCGACAAGCACGGCCGGGTCGTCGGAAACGTTAAGTGTTTCCGGCAGATCGATCCCCGGCAGGGCGCTATCGTTGCGGCCGGTTTGCTTGAAGTCCTCGACAATACTCTCGCGGCGGGTGAGCAGCGTCACCGGCACCTTGCCGGATGCGGCCGCAACAGCCGCCAGCGCCGTTCCGAAGGCGCCGGAACCGACGACGACAATACGATCCGTCCGCACCGCGTCCGCCATCACGCCTTCGCTCCCCGCTTGCCAAACCCGATCAAAGCCTTCGCATCCGCATCCAACGGCCAGCGCGAACGCGGCGCGACATCAAGATCATCGGCCGGCAAGCCCGCCGCCATGCGCTCGGCACCGGCCCAGGCAATCATCGCCGCATTGTCGGTGCACAGCTGCAAAGGCGGCGCGGTGAAGCGGAAGCCGTTCTTGTCGCAAAGCTCCTGCAAGGTTGCCCGCAGCACCTGATTGGCCGCAACCCCGCCCGCCACGACCAGCGCCGGATGCTGGACCGTGCCGGAAAACTGCTCCTTGAAACGCGCGAGCCCGCGGCCGATGCGGTCCTTCAGCGTGCGCGAAATCGCCTTCTGGAAGGAGGCGCAGATATCGGCGATATCCTCATCGGTCACCGGCGCAATCGACTGCGCGGCCTGGCGAACCGCCGTCTTCAGGCCGGAAAAGGAAAAATCGAGCCGCGCTTCGCCGACCAGCGGCCGCGGAAAGGAAAACCGGTCCGGATTGCCGCTTTTTGCCGCACGTTCAACGGCCGGACCGCCCGGATAGGGCAGGCCCAGCAGCTTCGCGGTCTTGTCGAACGCCTCGCCCAGCGCATCGTCGATCGTCGTGCCCCAGCGTTCGTAGACGCCGACATCTTTCACGAGGATCAACTGGGTGTGACCGCCGGAAACCAGCAGCATGAGGTAGGGAAAGGCGAGCCCGTCGGTTAGCCGCGCCGTCAGCGCATGGCCTTCCAGATGATTGACCGCATAGAGCGGTTTTCCGGATGCGCGCGCGATCGCCTTGCCCGTCATCAGCCCGACGAGCAGGCCGCCGATGAGGCCCGGACCGCTGGTGGCGGCGATGGCATCGATATCGGACAACGTCACGCCGGCGCGCAAAAGCGCTTCCTCGATCAGCGTATCCAGCGCCTCGACATGGGCGCGCGCGGCAATCTCGGGCACGACGCCGCCATAGGCGCTGTGCTCTTCCAATTGGCTGAGAACCACATCGCCAAGGATCTCGCCATGGCCGTTTTCGTCGCGCAACACGACGGAGGCTGCGGTTTCATCGCAGCTTGTTTCGATACCGAGGATGCGCAGGCGGGCGGACATGGGCAGGCTTACTCGAATATTGCGGTCGCGGGGAAAGGCGGATACACGGAACTCCGGTAACAACGGATCGCATTGGATGCAAACAAAACCTTTCCGGATCGGCACGCGGGGCAGTCCCTTAGCGCTGGCGCAGGCCCATGAAACACGGGATCGGCTGATGGCGGCGCATGGCCTGCCGGCCGAAATGTTCGAGATCGTCGTCTTGTCGACCATGGGCGACCGGATCACCGATCGCTCGCTGTCGGAGATCGGCGGCAAGGGTCTTTTCACCCAGGAACTGGAGGATATGCTCATCTCCGGCGGGCTGGATTTTGCCGTGCATTCCTCCAAGGACATGCCGACCAAGCTACCATCAGGCCTGTTCCTGTCCGCCTACCTGCCACGCGAAGACGCCCGCGATGCCTTTGTCGGCCGCACGGCCGCAAAGCTGCTCGACCTGCCGCAAGGCGCCACCATCGGCTCCTCGTCGCTGCGCCGTCAGGCGCTGATCAAGCGCCTGCGCCCGGACATCAACGTCATCACCTATCGCGGCCTGGTCGATACCCGGCTCAGGAAATTGGCTGAAGGCCAGGTGGACGCAACCCTGCTCGCCTTCGCCGGCCTGAAGCGGCTCGGCAAGGACGACGTTCCGACCGAACTTCTCGATCCGGAAACCTTCCCGCCGGCACCGGCGCAGGGCGCTATCTGTATCGAGAGCCGGATCGGCGATGCCAAGGTCAATGCGCTGCTCGAAGCGGTCAATCATCTGAGAACCCACGAAGCCGTGACCTGCGAACGGGCGTTTCTCGCCACGCTCGATGGTTCCTGCCGCACGCCGATTGCCGGTTACGCCGTCTCCGATGGCGATACCGTCCGCTTTTCCGGCATGGTCCTCACCCCGGACGGCCGCGAGTATTTTCGCGTGGCGACCGAGGGCAGAGCGTCCGATGCCGAACGGCTCGGCGCCAAGGCCGGCGACGATATCCGCATCGATGCGGGACCGGATTTCTTTTCGAGCTGGACCTGAGCCCATGCCTGTCCCCTTGCGCATTCTTGTCACCCGGCCGCAGCCTTCAGCAGTGGCAACGGCGGCAAGGCTGGAGGCAATGGGACATCAGGTTATCGTGCTGCCGGTCATGGAGGCCGTCCATCACCCGCAGGCCGCATTGAACGTCCTTACCCGTCCCCACAGCGCCATTGCCGTCACCAGCGCCGAGGTGTTTCGCGCCCTTGAGCCCTACACGGAGCAACTGGCGCCGCATCTGCAAACCACGGTCTATTGTGTCGGCCCGGCGACGGCGCAAGTGGCCCGGCAGATGGGCTTCCAGCAAGTCATCGCCGGCACCGGCACTGGGGTGTCGCTAGCCAGTATCGCCGCCGACGCAGCGGCAAGCCTCGTTGACGGCTTGGCCTATCTCGCCGGCTGGCCGCGTTCTCCCGCATTCGAGGCAGGCTTGCAGGCTGCGGGCATCGCCTGCCACACCGCCGAAACCTACCGGATGTCCGCGATCGCCCATGCCCCGAAAACCGTCGATAACCTGCTTCAGGCGAACAAGCCGGACGTTGCCCTCTTCTACTCGCATGAAACCGCCCGGCATTTTTTCGCGCTGCTGTCGCCGCAAACGGCAACAGCGCTTTCCGGCATGCGGCTGATCTGCCTGAGCCAGCATGTCGCAGACGCCGTACCGCCCGGTTTCGGGCCGGTTGCCATTGCCTCAGAACCCTCCGAAGAGGCGCTTCTCGCCCAGCTCTGATCGTCTGCGCGACTGACGATCGACCCTGCCCGCAGTACGGGCTGGTCAAGGAATTGTCGCTTGGGGGCTTTCCCTATCCCTGCCGCATGTCTAGGTTTAAGACAGTACGTCAAGTTCATGCGATAACGGAAAGAGATCATCATGGGACCGGAAAACCCTCCGCGCCGCTCGAAATCCGATCAGGAGCCGTTGACGATCGACCTGGATGCCACAGCGGTGCCACGGGAAGGGTCCGATGAAGGCGCCGCCGCAGAGCGTGAAGCATCTATATCTGAGCCAACGGAGATCCGTGCAGGCGAAACCGATGAAACGGTGCGCGCCGATATTGCCGAACCGGCTGATCTTCCCGGCCCGGATGCCCGCCCGGACGCCAGCAAGTCCGAACCGGACGAAGAAGACGCCCGCGCCGAGGCAGCCGCTGCGGCCTTTGCCGAAGAACCGGCCGCGACCGCGGCGGAACACCCGGCCCGGCCGTTCCATACGGAGCCGCGCCGCGTGTCGAATTCCGGTGCCCTGGCTGCCGGTATTTTCGGCGGTCTGGTGACGCTTCTGGGCGCCGGCGGCCTGCAATATGCCGGTGTCATGCCGTCGCTCGGCCCGGGCGGAGGCAATACCGCCATCGAACAGAGCCTTGCCAGCGATATCGAAACCCTCAAGGCACAGCTTGCCGCCGCCCCGCCGCCGCAGGCGGCCGCCGATCTTGACCCGCTTGAAACCCGCATCGCCGAGCTGGAAAAGAAGACCGCAGAAGCCGGAAATGGCGCGGCGGCCGATGTCTCGGGCCTCGACGCGCAGATCGTCAACCTGACCGGCGAGATCGCCACGCTGAAATCGGCGCTGGCCGATGCGCAGCAATCGACCGAAGCGGCGAAAACCGAGCTTTCGACCCGTCTCGATGCCGCCGAAAAGAAGATCGATGAGCCGGCAAGCGACGTGCAGCTGGCCCGCGCCGTCGCCGTCACCGCGCTGAAAACGGCGATCGATCGCGGCGGACCGTTTTTGGCCGAACTCGACGCGCTGAAGAGCATCGCCGCCACCGACCCGGCCGTCGCCGGGCTTGCCGATGACGCCAGGACCGGCATTGCCCCGCGCGCCGGTCTGGTGCGCGACTTCCCGGCCGTGGCCGGCGCCATGCTGGAGGCAACCCGCCACAGCGATCCCAACCAGGGCGTTTTTTCCCGCCTGATGGACAGCGCCTCCTCGGCCATCCGCATCCGCCCGGTCGGCAGCGTCGATGGTGAGGGACCGGAAGCCGTCGTCGCCCGCATCGAGGACAATCTGACCAATGGCGACCTGAAAGGCGCGAGTCTGGAATGGGATGCCCTGCCGGAGCCGGCCAAGGCAGCCGGTGCCGATTTCAAGACCAAGCTGGACCAGCGCATCCGCGTCGAGGGTCTGATCGACGCCACCGTTGCCGGCGCGATGACAGCCAACCAGGGCTAAGGAAGAGTTCATGATCCGTATTCTGTTCTATGTGCTCGTCGTCCTTGCCCTTGGCGCAGGCTTTGCCTGGCTGGCCGATCGTCCCGGCGAACTGTCGCTGATCTGGCAGGGAAGCCGCATCGAGATGAGCCTGATGGTCGCGGCCACGCTGCTGGCCTCGCTCATCGCCGCCATCCTGATCGTCGTCTGGTTCGTCCGTGTCGTCTGGCTCTCGCCCCATTCGATCTCCCGCTATTTCCGCGCCCGCAAGCGCGACCGGGGCTATCAGGCGCTCTCGACCGGCCTGATAGCTGCCGGTGCCGGCGACTCAGCCCTTGCCCGCAAGATGACCGCCCGCACCCATGGATTGCTGAGCGCCGACCAGGAGCCGCTGATCCACCTGTTAGAAGCCCAGACGGCGCTGATCGAAGGCAAATACGACGACGCCCGCAAGAAATTCGAGCTGATGGCCGACGATCCGGAAACCCGCGAACTCGGCCTGCGTGGTCTCTATCTCGAGGCCAAGCGGCTGGGCGCCAATGAAGCGGCCCGCCAATATGCCGAACGCGCCGCCGACAAGGCGCCGCACCTGCCCTGGGCAACGCTGGCCGCTCTCGATTATCGCAGCCAGACCGGCCAGTGGGATGAAGCCATCCGCCTGCTTGACCAGAGCCGCACGGCGCATGTCATCGAACGCAAGGAAGCCGACCGCAAGAAGGCCGTGCTGCTCACAGCGCGCGCTTCCGAAAAGCTGGAAGCCGATCCGAAAGGCGCCCGCGACGATGCGTTAGCCGCGCTGAAGCTTGCCGAGAACCTGGTGCCCGCCGGCCTGATCGCTGCCAAGGCGCTGTTTCGCGAGGACAATCTGCGCAAGGGCGCCGCCATTCTGGAAAAGCTCTGGAAGCAGGACCCGCATCCGGAGGTCGCCAAGCTCTATGTCCGCGCCCGCAGCGGCGATTCCGCCACCGACCGGCTGAAGCGCGCAGGCAAGCTTGAGGCGCTGCGTCCCAACAATCCGGTGGCGCTCGCCGCCGTTGCCGAAAGCGCGCTCGAGGCCCGCCAGCTGCCGCTCGCCCGCTCCAAGGCGGAAGCGGCCGCCCGCATGCAGCCGGGCGAAAGCATCTTTCTGCTACTCGCCGATATCGAGGAGGCCGATACCAATGATGACGGCCGTATCCGCCACTGGATGAACCAGGCGCTGAAAAGCCCGCGCGATCCGGCCTGGACGGCAGATGGCGTCACGGCGCCCGAATGGCTGCCGGTCTCGCCGGTCAGCGGCCGTCTCGATGCGTTCGAATGGAAACAGCCGGTCGCTGAGATCGCTGGCCCCATCGAGGAAGGCACACCGGATGCCGCCGACGCGGCGATCCGCAGCCTGCCGCCGGTCGCCATTGTCCACCAGCGTCCGGAGCCGCAGCCGGAACGGACAGTGGAACCAGCCCTGCCCGCCCCTGTCATCGACGCCGCGGAAAAACCCGAGGATGTGCCGGTCAAGATCATCGCTGTTCCGGCGCCGAGCGAATCGGTGATCGTGCCGCAGACGGTGAAGACCGAGCCGAAGCCGAGCCCCACCAAAAACGGGGAGAGCAAAACCGGGCAAGCCAAAGCGGAAGAAACCGTTGTCGAGCCGTTCTTCGGCCGGCCGCCGGATGATCCCGGCGTCCGCGACGACAGCAATAAACCGCTGGAAAAGACCGCATTTCGCCTGTTTTGAGAAGAAACCCCGATCTTTGACGGAAAACCATGTTTGAACGTTTTCGAACTTTCCTCGACGGCCTGACCGGCAACGGACCGTCCGCCATCGAACCCGGCGATCCCCGCATCGCCATCGCGGCGCTCTGTATCCAGGTGATGGAGGCCGATGGTGAGGTCCACGAGAAAGAGCGCAAAAAGGTGCGCTCGATGGTCAAGGATCATTATCAGCTGGACGATGCGTCGCTCGACGCCCTGATCGCCGCCGGCGAGACCGCCGAAAGCCAGGCCATCGATTTCTTCCGCTTCACCTCCGACATCAAGCGCCACTACTCCGAGGAGCAGCGGATAGACCTGATCGGCATGCTGTGGGAGATTGTCTATGCCGATGGCAAGCGCAGCGAGATGGAGGATCATGTGATCTGGCGCATCGCTGATCTGCTCGGCGTGTCCGGCAGGGACAGGATCATCAAGCGGCAGGAGGTCGCCGCCAAGCTCGACGTCGTGGAGGAGGCAACCACGCACCAGGAAAAGTGACATGCTTTTCGCCGGTCGCACCGATTACAGACGCAGTATCGGCAACCCGGTCCTCATCGTCCTGCATCGGGACCTCTCCAACCCCGGCCCGGCCGGGCATCTCCTGCTGGAAAAGCCCCTGCCCTGATCACCCCGAAACAGAACGATCCGGCGCATCGAGCGAATCGATCTTGCGCAATTGCGGAAAGCCGAGCGCCCAGATGACGGCGACCGCCAGCGTACCGGCGCCGCCGATCACCACGGCCGGCACCGCACCGATAAAATGCGCCATCGTGCCTGCGCGGAATTCGCCAAGCTCGTTCGACGCGCCGACAAACACCATGTTGACGGCATTGACGCGGCCGCGCACCGCGTCCGGTGTCCACAGCGCGATCAGCGTTTCGCGCACATAGACCGAGATCATATCCGATGCCCCCATCAGCATCAGCGCCGCGATCGACAGCCAGGCAACTTCCGACAGGCCGAAGATCACCGTGCCGAGACCGAACAGCGCCACACCGGCAAACATCAGCCTGCCGGCATTGTGGCGGATCGGGTAGGCGGCCAGCGTCACGGCAACGAGGATGGCACCAATGCCGGGTGCGGCGCGCAACAGGCCAAGGCCGAGCGGACCGAGCACGAGGATTTCACTGGCAAACACCGGCATCAGCGCCACGGCGCCGCCGAGCAGCACGGCAAACAGATCGAGCGAGATTGCCCCCAGCACGATTTTTTCCGTGCGGATGAACTTGAACCCGGCCAGAACCGAGGTCCAGTCGCGCGGCTCGCTGAGGCTGTGCTGCGCCGGCTTCTCGATCATGAAGATGAGAGTGGAGGCAAGAACAAGAAAGGCCAGCGCCACGGAATAGGCAACAAGGGCGCTGAGACCATAAAGCAGACCACCGGCCACCGGCCCGAGGATGGCAGCCGTCTGCCAGGACGACGAATTCCAGGCGATGGCGTTCGACAGGTCCTTGGCCGGAACGAGGTTCGGCGCCAGCGACTGCACGGCCGGCGCCATGAAAGCGCGCTCGATACCGAAGACGATCAGGATGGCAAACACCGGCAGCGGCGAAAAGGCATCGGCAATCGTCAGACCGAGCAGGGCCGCCGCGCAGAGCGCGCTGATGATCATGCAGATCGAGACGATCATCCGCCGCGAATGGCGGTCGGCCACCGAACCGGTGACGAGGATCAGCAGCAGCGACGGCAGGAACTGGAAAAGACCGATCAGGCCGAGATAGAGTGTGTTCTGCGTCTGCTCGTACATCTGCCATCCCACCGAGACGCTGACGATCTGGATGGCGAAGGATGCAAGGAAGCGGGCGAAGAAGAAACGGGCGTAGGAGACATGCCGGAACGCGGCGAACCGGTCGGCACCCTGAAGGACAGACATACGGCGATCTTTCCGAACAACGGCAGGCTATCCCGCCGGATTAAACATGTTTGGCCCATCGTGAAAGCATGGACTTGCCGGTTCAGTCGTCAATGTCTACATGTCTGTCAACAACGAATTGGAGACCGGCATGCTTGCTGTCATTGCGACCCTGAATTTCATCATCAACATTGCGTGGTTCCTGGTCATCGCCTCGGCCATTTTTTCCTGGCTCTACGCTTTCAACGTCATCAACGTGAACAACAACGCCATCAACATGATCGGCCGCTCGCTCTACCAGCTGACGGAACCGCTCTACCGGCCGATCCGCAACATCCTGCCCAACATGGGCGGCGTTGATCTCTCGCCGCTGGTGGTTCTGGTGATCCTGTACTTCGTCTGGTACCTGCTCAACACCACCATCGCTGCCGCTTTGCTCGGCTGATAGCGAGATCGGCCACACAATCCTTCGGACATGAAAAAACCTCCGGATCAGCCTGATCCGGAGGTTTTGTTTTATGGAGTGGTCGCTGCTACGCCCTCCCTCTTCTCCCCGGCGGGGAGAAGGTGGCCCAAAGGGCCGGATGAGGGGCGGCAGGCTAAGGGCCTGTTACTTCGCTTCCTTGGCGCGGGCAATTGCCTCGACGATCAGCTGCTGGGCGACGGTGACGTCCTTCCAGCCGAAGATCTTCACCCACTTGCCGGGCTCCAGATCCTTGTAGTGCTCGAAGAAGTGCTCGATCTGCTGCAGGGTGATTTCCGGCAGGTCGGTATAGTCCTTGACCTTGTCGTAACGCTTGGTCAGGTGATAGTTCGGCACGGCAATGATCTTTTCGTCCTTGCCGGAATTGTCTTCCATCATCATCACGCCGATCGGGCGCACGTTGATGACGCAGCCTGGAACCAGCGGACGGGTCGAGGCGATCAGCACGTCGATCGGGTCGCCATCGTCCGACAGCGTATGCGGCACGAAGCCGTAATTGCCCGGATACGTCATCGGCGTGTAGAGGAAACGGTCAACGACCAGCGTGCCGGCTTCCTTGTCCATCTCGTACTTGATCGGATGCCCGCCAACCGGAACCTCGACGATCACGTTGATATCTTCCGGTGGGTTCTTCCCGATCGAAATTGCATCAATACGCATGAGTTTTCCCCCAGGGGCAAGTTTTTCGGATGGCAAGTCCGATAACGGGAAACATGACGCGGCGCAACATTACTTTCGTTGCAGCCCCAAAAATGCGACGTTCACGCGAATAATCACGCGCGATGCGCTGTTCCGGGAAACAGGGAGCAACCATGAAACCGCATGTCTTCATTCTCGCATCGGTCGCCTTTCTGGCGGCATTTCCCGTTGCCGCCCGCGCCGCTGACAGCGTTTACACAGAGCTGGATACCGATCATTGCAAAAAGCTGTCGGTGGATGATGAGCCGGGCGGCGGCATCGTCTTGATGTGCAAGGGCTATGCGGACTACCCGGTCTATTGCAAGGAAGGCGACCTGCGGCAGGCCATTCTCTACGGCCATATCAGCGCCGCTTATATCGAAGGGACTTTCGAAACCTTCGGGGCGTTCAATTATACCGGCCCGAAGATAGAATGGCGGCTCGACACGGACGGCAAGCCCTTCGCAGCCATCCAGCGGTGGTATATTTCAAACTCCGGCGCCATGGAACCGGGTCCCGCCCCGGCCGATACGGGGCAGGTTCTCGTCATCTCGAAAGTCGCCGGACACGATGGAACGGGCTGTGTCGCCGGTTATGTCGATGCCCTGTCCAATGCCGGGCCCAATGTTCTGGCGCGCGAGGTCGCGGACGGGCAGGCCGAAAATTTCACCTGCGGCACGGATGAGGCGGCTTTTCACGGGGCACGCGGCCCGCTCGCAACCGACCCGGTCCATTCCTTCCCGCCGCCCTGAAGGCAATCGGGCGATCAATCCCAGATATAGCCGATCTTCTTGAGGTGCTTTTCGCCGAAATCTTCCATGCCCTCGCAGATATCGCGGCCACCGGCCATGCGGAAGAAGCGGTCGGCATGGTGGCTGTCTTCCAGGCACCAGACGACGAGGCCCTGGCAGCCCAGCGATTTCAGCAGGCTCTTGGCTTCGCCGAACAGGATGCGGCCAAGACCGATGCCCTGATATTCCGGGCGCAGGTAGATTTCGTAGACCTCGCCTTCCTGCGGCAGGGACCGGGCGCGGTTGAGGCCGAGTGTCGCATATCCGGCGATCACGCCGGCCACTTCGACAACGAGCAGCGTCGAGGGTCCGCGCGTGGCTTTGCGCCACCACGCATGATCGCGCCGGTGAACCATCTGGGTCAGCGGCTTGTGTGGGATGAGACCGCCATAGGCCTGCAGCCACGAGACGCGGTGCACATCGGAGATGGACACGGCATCCCTCGGCTCGCCCGGCCGCACCTCGATTGATAGTGTTTTCATAACGCGACTCTAGACCGGTGCCGAACAGACAGGAATCCCGTCCAAGCCCTGTCTTTAACTAACTCACAGGCAACTTATGGGGACAACCATCAAAAGTTAACGCTTTTTTAACTTTTCCGGCAAGCGGCATTCCGCGCAGCACACAGGATTTGACCCGGCACTCCCCCTAACATCAGAGCAACCTTCACTTTTTTCCCTTGGGGTGATTCGAATGAGGTCCGGCAGCGCGCTTCGGGGGCCGCAGAATCGCAAAAAGAGGCAAAAACGGCAAAACAGCCCGCCGCCGCAAAATCGGCAGCGCGGCATGGAACCTTTTCATCAGGTCGCGCGTTCAAAAGCGTCCGGATATGCGCACTGCACCAATCCGGATTGCCGCGGCCTCTTCTTCCGGCCTCGGATCTCAACGGGAAGTAGGGCGGTTCGAATTCTGGTCAAGCTCCAGGCGGCGGAAATCCCGAAACACCTATCGACCTATCATTCAGCGGCACGCCCCAGTGCCCGTTTTGGAGTAGCCGATGAAAAATCTCTCAGCAGACAGGCGGATGATCAAGATCGCCATGGCGGCACCCTATCTCGCGCGGGATGAGGAGCATGCGCTGGCGCTGGCATGGAAGGACCATCAGGATCAGGATGCCCGCAACAAGATCGCCATGGCCCATATGCGGCTGGTGATTTCCATGGCCTCCAAGTTCCGCAATTTCGGTCTGCCGATGAGCGACCTTGTCCAGGAAGGGCACATCGGCCTTCTGGAAGCCGCGGCCCGCTTCGAACCGAGCCGCGACGTCCGTTTCTCGACCTATGCCAGCTGGTGGATCCGCGCCTCGATGCAGGATTACGTTCTGCGCAACTGGTCGATCGTGCGCGGCGGCACCTCGTCGGCCCAAAAGGCCCTGTTCTTCAATCTGCGCCGCCTGCGTGCCAAGCTTGCCCAGGGCGACCGCCAGCTGACGGCCCGCGCCGTGCATGAGGAAATCGCCGTCGCTCTCGGCGTCAGCATCGCCGACGTGCAGACGATGGATGCGCGCCTGTCCGGCAACGACGCCTCGCTGCAGGCCCCGATCTCCTCGTCGGGCGAATCCGATGGCGGGGAGCGCCTCGACCTTCTCGCCTGCGACGCCCCCCTGCCCGACGAACAGGTGTCCGAGATGATCGACAGCGAGCGCCGCCGCACCTGGCTCAGCCACGCGCTCTGCCAACTGAACGAGCGCGAAATGAAGATCATCCGCGCCCGTAGGCTCTGCGAAGACAGCGCCACTCTGGAAGAACTCGGCGCCGACCTCGGCATCTCCAAGGAACGGGTCCGCCAGATCGAAACCAGGGCGCTGGAAAAGCTGAAGATCGCGCTTGTGGCCGAAGCTCCGGTGCTGGCGATGCGGCATTGACGAGAGTTGGGCGAAACGGGAAACCGGATGAAAGGCGTCATCCGGTTTCTGACGCCAGGACGCAAGTCTGCTATACGATCTTGTGCCGCGGCGGTCATGGGCGGTTTACTTTTGGCGCTTAATACTGCGGATACGCGGTGTTTGCGCCAGGGGCGCATCTTGTTCTCAGCTCGTTCTCAGGTGGCATAATGCACGAGACATTCGATTCCGGCGTCTTCAACCTTGCGCCGATTGCCATGTGGATCGAGGATTTCAGTGAGGTAAAGGCCCTTTTCGACCTGTGGCGCGCGCAAGGGGTCACCGACATCCGCGCATTCCTGCGGGATGATGTCTCGCGCATCGGCCAATGCTCTGGCCGAATCCGGGTGCTGGATGTCAACAGGAAGACGCTTGAACTGTTTGAAGCCGACGACGCCGATCATCTTCGGGCGGGCATAGCGCAGGTTTTTCGGGACGATATGCTGGAAACGCACATCAATGAGCTGGCTGACCTTTTCGACGGAAAGCTGGCGTTTTCCAGCACCACCGTCAACTACACCCTCTCCGGCCGCCGCCTCGATATCCAGCTTCGCGGTGCGGTCATGCCCGGTCATGAAGGCTCGCTTGGCAAGGTCCTTCTGACGACGGAAGACATCACCACGCGGGAAGATGCGCGCCGGGCTGAAATCGCCCAGAGACTGTACGCCGAAGGCATCTTCGAGCATTCGCCCGTGTCGCTCTGGATCGAGGATTTCAGCCGCATCAGGGCTTTGATCGAGGATATCCGCGCCCGCGGCATCAGTGACTTTCGCACATTCATGGATGTCCATCCGGAATTTGTCACGCAGTGCATGAGCGAAATCCGCGTCATCGACGTCAACCAGGCGACGCTTGACCTGTTCTGCGCTCCGGATCGCATGACGCTGCTGCAGCGCTTGAGCGATATCTTCCGTGGCGATATGGAGAAACCGTTTCGCGAGCAGCTCATCGAGCTTTGGAACGGAAACCTGTTCCACCACCGCGAAGTGATCAACTACGCGCTGGATGGCTCTGAGCGGCACATACTGCTGCATTTTTCGGTCTTTCCGGGCCACGAAAACGACTGGTCCCGCGTTCAGGTTGCCCTGACGGATATTACCGCGCGCAAGAAGGCCGAAGCCTATCTCGAATATCTCGGCAAGCATGACGTGCTGACAAAGCTCTACAATCGCGCCTTCTACGCGGATGAGATCAACCGGCTGGAGAGGAAGTCGCTGCGCCCCGTGTCGGCGATCATCATCGATCTCAACGGGCTGAAGGAGGCCAATGATCAACTTGGCCATGACGCTGGCGATGCCCTGTTGCGGCGGTTCGGCGAAATTCTGAATGGCGCCGTCTCGCAACCCAACCACGCCGCCCGCATCGGCGGCGACGAGTTCGCCGTTTTGATGCCGGGGGCAGACCACAAGGCGGCGGCTGCGATGATGGAGACGATCAACGAACTCCTGAAGATCAACAACCAGTTCTACTCGAGCGCGCCCCTCACCATGTCATTCGGTGTGGCGACAAGCGAACAGGGCGAATCCATGGAATCCCTCGTCCAGCGCGCCGACGCGCAGATGTACGAGCACAAGAGAGCATTCTACGAAGCCAAGGGAACCATGGGCATCAGCGGAGGACGCATCGCCCGCCGGACGTTGTGACACGCAGCACCATATCTTTGAGAGAGCAATGGGGTCGTGACCGCTCCTGCCGGATGAGTAAGCCAGCAGTAGCGATCGCACGGAAAGCGGGCGGTCCACCCCAAACGCGGAAATGCCTCGCCCACCCTACTCTGAAATGATCTTCACCTTGTCGCCGGGCTTTACCGTCGAGGTCACCTGCATGGCGTTGATCAGGCGGAAGAGATCGAGCTTGCGGTCGGTGCCCATCATCCGCGCGGAAAGCGTTGCCAGCGTGTCGCCCGCCTTGGCGGTGACGACGCGGATGCGCAGCGGCTTCAGGGCAGCGGCTTCCTGTGGCGTCATGCGGCGGAACGAGGCGCGCAGGATGCCGGCGGTCGGCTCCAGGCTCGGTGCGCCCTTCGGCACGGCGGTGAGGAACCGGTAGATCTGCGTGTCGATGCGGATCACCGTCACGTCGAAATCCCAGCGTTCGGCCGATGCGCGGGCCGTCGCGGCCTCCAGCCCGTTGATCGTGACGGCTTGGATCGTGTCCGGTTGCAGGCCGGTCACCCAGCCGCTGCCGATATAGTCGGTCAGGCTGCGCTTCTGCGTGTCGGCCACGCCGTCGAAACGGATCGCGGCCTCGCCCGGCCCGGTCGCCAGCACAGCCTCCGCCTTGTTGTCGATCTGGAAACCGGCCGGCACATCGAAGCGGATGCCGAGCTTGCCGTGCAGGAAAGTCTGGCCGCGGACATAGCCTTCCTGCGGGCTGTCGCCATAGAGCAGGCCGTCGATACCGGCGAGATAATAGTTGCGGCCACGATCGCCGACGGTCCCTTCCGCGCCGAAGGCACGGGCATGGCGGCGGGCGAGATCGACGCGTTGCGGCGCGCTCGGATGGCTCGACAGGAAGTCCAGGCTCTGGTCGCTGTCGGGATCGGCCAGGGAGAACCGGCTATAGGCCGCCATCGAATCGAGGAAGCGCGCCGCCGCATAGGGGTCGTAACCCGCTTCGCCGAGCATGCGCACGCCGATCACGTCGGCCTGCAATTCCTGATTGCGCGAGAAGGCTGCCAGCCGCAGTTTTCCGCGCGCCAAAGCCTGCTTGCCGGCAAGATCGCTCGACAGCACTTCGGACACGACGCGGCTGGCGATGACCTCCGCCTCTTCGCGCTGCTGCCGCTCGATCCCGTGATTGGCGGTCACATGGGCCATTTCGTGGGAGAGCACAGCCGCCACTTCCGAGGCGTCGTTGGCCAGCGCCAGAAGGCCGCGCGTCACGTAGAGATAGCCGCCCGGCAGCGCAAAGGCGTTGATGGCGGGAGAATTGAGAATGGTGATGCGGTAGGACTGGTTCGGATTTTCCGACACCGCCGTCAGCGCGCCGGTGATGCGGGCCACCAGCAGTTCGGTCTTTTCATCCTGATATTCGCCGCCATAGCTGGCAACGATGCGCGGGTGTTCGCGGGCGCCGACCTGGGCGCGCGGGTCGTTCTTCTGGACTTCCTCGACGATCTGCGGATTGGAGGATGGCGAGACCTTGGGCTCGTAGGTCTGCTCGATCACCGACTGGCAGCTAGACAGGAACAGACCGGCGATGAGCGCTGCGACGGCGCGCGCGGACACGCCGGAGCGTGTTGCCGAATCCCGCATCTGCCTGCCTGTCGTTCTGCTCATCGCCTCAGCTCATTTCCAGTCTTCAGGCCAGCCGGGCAAACGTTTCGCCGTTTGCCCACATAAAAATTCAGTATTCTTTACAGCCGTGTAAATAGGCCTGGCAGCAGTTACGGCAATGCCCTGCTGTAGCCTATTCGCGCCATGCGTGCCTAGCATAGGCCGGTAGAAATAATGTCCGCGTGATATCCGGGCCACGCCCCCGCACTGCAGCAACGCGGGACAGCAAAAGCGCCGTCGCATAGGCTGTCGTTCAAATTGTGGCAAAAGCATCGCAGGCGATACTCAGCGGCCGAGAAAACGGGCAAGGGCCGGTATATCGGTATGCGCGAGAAACTGCGCCACCGGCTCATGCAACAGAATGCGGCCCTTGTCGAGAAAGAGCACGCTGTCGGCCAGCGTCCGCACATCGTCGGGATGGTGGGTGATGATCAGGATCGTGTGGCCTTCCTGCCGGTGCAGATCGATGAGAAGACTGCTCATTCCGGCCCGCAGGCCCGGATCGAGCGCCGCGAAGGGCTCGTCAAGCAGCAGGATCGGCTTGCGGCGCACCAAGGCGCGAGCGACCGCCACGCGCTGCCGTTCGCCACCGGATAGGGTCGGCGGCAGGCGCCTGCCGAAACCCTCCAACCCGACGCGCAGCAGCGCGCTTGCGATTTTCGCCTTCTCCGGAACGCCCAGTTTCAGCGCCGGATCAATGCCGAGACCGATATTGGTGGCAACGTCGAGATGCGCAAACAGGTTGTGCTCCTGAAAGATCACCGAGACCGGCCGCTCGGCAGGATCGCGGCCAGCGGCATCCTCGCCGAAAATCTCGACCGTGCCCGCATCCGGCGTCTCGAACCCGGCGATCACATTGAGCAGCGTCGACTTTCCGGAACCGGATGCGCCGGTGACAGCGACGATCTGCCCCTTGCCGATGGCGCAATCGAACTGCAGTCCGGTTTCGGCAAATTGCACCCGCACACCGCTGAGGCGAATGGCAATATCCGTTTCAGGCGGTGACATCATCTCTCCTCTGATCATCGGCCGCTGCCCGCGGCGTACCGGCGATCGTCAGCACCAGGCAGACGAGCCCGAGAAACAGCGCCAGCCCCGCCGCATCGGTCGAGCGGTAACCGGCCATGCGGCTGTACAGCAGCCAGGGCAACGTCACCATATCCTGCGAGCCGAACAGCGCCACGGCGCCGAGATCGCCGAGCGACAAGGCGCCGGCAAAAGACAGCGCCATCAGCAACGGCCGGCGCAACCCCGGCCAGTCGATCAGCCGCAGGCGATGCCAGCCGCCAAGACCGAGGCTGACGGCAAGCCTCGCGGTGCGGGCGGTATGGGTGGCCATTGCCGGCTCCAGCACGCGGTAAACGAAGGGCAGCGCCATCAGCACATTGATCAGGATGACCAGCAGCGGCGCAAACCGGGCGACATCGCCGAACGGCCGCAACAGCAGAAACCAGCCAGCTCCCAGAACGACCGGTGGCACCAGAAGCACTAGCGACGAACTGGCCGAAATTCCGGCTGCCAGCCCGCGCTGGACGGTCATTGGCCGTCTTGGCGAAAGCGCTGCCTGCCGCGCCCGGATCATCAGCGCCGCCGACAGGACGCAGAGCAGCCCCGAGACCAGCGCGATGACGACGCTGGTGAGCAAGGCCCGCTGCACCATCGGATCGCTGGCCAACTTGACAAGATCGGCGCGAAGGCCGGAGGAGACAACGGAGCCGAGCGGCAGGGCCAGGAACAGCACCGCAAGCGCAATCACCAGCGCGTCGCCCACCCGGCCAAAACTGCTACGGCCATCGAACCGGCGCACCCGGCGTCCCCCGCCATGGCCTTCATCGGTGATGGGCGTCAGCAAGCGGATGGCAATCAGCAACAGGGCGGTCACCGAAATCTGCAGCAGCGACAGGGCGATGGCGCGCGGCGGATCGAAATCGAAGCGCAGCGCCTGATAGATCGCCACCTCGATCGTGCTCGCCGCCGGCCCGCCGCCAAGCGTCAGGACCAGGGTAAAGCTGGTGGCGCAGAGCATGAAGATCAGCCCGGCGATCCCCGGCAAAAGCCCGCGGATCGCCGGCCACTCGATGAAGCGGAAAATCGACACCGGCCGCATGCCGAGATTGGCCCCCGCAAGCCAGTATTCGCCGGGAATCCGCTCCAGCCCGCCCAGCATCAGCCGTGCGGCCAGCGGCATGTTGAAGAACACATGGGCAATGAGAATGCCCGACAGGCCGTAGATACTGACAGGCTGATCGAGACCTGCAGCCGCGAGCGCCGTATTGAGCACCCCCTGCCGCCCCCAGATACCGATCAGCCCAAGCGCCGCGACCAGCGCCGGCAGGCCAAGCGGCAGCGCCATCAGCCGGATGATCCAGACACGGCCGGGGAAAACAGCTTGCCTCGCCAGCGCCCGCGCAACCGGGATGGCAAAGAGGATGGAAAGAACCGTCGAAAGCGAGGCCTGCAACAGCGTGAAACGCGCAACACGCCAGACATAGGCATCAAACAGCATGCCGTCATCGGCAGAGCCCGGCTCGGCAAAGGCCAGAAGAGCAGCCCCCGCCAGACAGACGAACAGCACGATGCCGCCAAGGCAAAGCGCCCCTGCGGCAAGTGTCCAACGTCGTTCCATGCGGTTGATCATGATGGCTCGGTATTGTTTGCGGTTATAATTCGGAGCGTGCCGAAACCTACCCCCCTCTGTCACTATCGTGACATCTCCCCCTCAAGGGGGGAGATCATTCTTTTTCCTTGCGGCAAAAGAGTTAGCGGCCAATCTCCCCCCTTGAGGGGGAGATGTCGGCGTCGCCGACAGAGGGGGGTAGTCCCGGCAATCTCTGAAGGCAGTCATTCAAGCCCGTCTCAATTCTTGCTCATCGCCGCCAGCCACTCATCAATCCACGCCTTGCGGTTGGCCGCAACCTCATCCGACGACATCAGATAAGTCTTTTCCGGCGTCACCAGCTTGCCGAACGCCTCCGGCAGAGGCTCCTTGGTGGCGGCAACCGGCATCATCCAGTTGGTCGTCGGAATGATCGACTGGAACTCAGGCCCGGTAACGAAGGAGAGAAAGTCTTTGGCGAGCGCCGGGTCCCGGGCAACCTTGGTCATCCCCACCACTTCGATCTGGATGTAATGGCCTTCGGAGAAGGCAGCCGCCTGATAGCGCTCGGTGTTTTCGGCAACCATGTGATAGGCCGGCGACGTCGTATAGGACAAGACCATCGGCGCCTCGCCCTTGGTGAACAGGCCATAGGCCTCCGACCAGCCGGGGGTGACGGTCAGGACACGGTCCTTGAGCTTGCCCCAGGCGGCAGCAGCCTCGTCGCCATAGACCGACTTTACCCAGAGCAGCAGGCCAAGGCCCGGCGTCGAGGTGCGCGGATCCTCGATGACGATCTTCTGGTTCGGGTCGCCCTCGACCAGTTCCTTCAGGCTCTTCGGCGGTTCCTTCATCACCTGCGTGTCATAGATCACGGCAAAATGGCCGTAGTCATAGGGCACGAACGTATCGTCTGAAAACCCGCCGGGCACCTTGACGGCCGCGGTATCGACCCCATGCGGCGCAAAGAACCCGGTCGCCTTGGCTTCGGACACGAGATTGGTATCGAGACCGAGCACGATATCGGCCTTGGATGAAGCGCCTTCGAGCTTCAGCCGGGTCAGAAGCTCGACGCCATCGGCAACGCTGACATAGGAGACCTTGCAGCCGCAGGTCTTCTCGAACGCTTCCGCGACCTTGGCGCCGGGGCCCCATTCGCTGGTAAAGCTTTCATAGGTATAGACCGTCAGCACCTTGTCTTCCGCAGAGGCGGAAAACGAGGTCGTCAGCGCAGCGGCTGCCGCGAAAAATGGAATGAGTGCCTTGCGCATCCGCGCCTCCTTATAAATCCAAAAATTGGGAATAGGGCGCTGGAATGTGCCGTCTAATCCCTCCGCCGGTACAAACCGGATCAGGTTCTTCGGGTTGGCTTTAAAAGCCTCTCAGCCGAACGTTCCAAAAAAGAACGACCGGCACCCCGTTAGAGCAGGAGGAGGTTTAGACCCGGGCGAAATGCTTGGCAAGGGGGCGGAGAAGATGCGGCTATCATGTGGCGTGTGGCATCAACCTTGGCACGGTCAAGCCCCTCCCCCTTGTGGGGAGGGGTTGGGGAGGGGTCTTCTTGTTCTTCTTTCAATGTCGAAGAACCCCTCCCCTCCGTTTTGCTCGGACCCTCCCCACAAAGGTGACGGTCAGCCCCTCACTCAACCTCCTTCTGCGGCAATCGCACGGCCTTCAGGCTGATGGCTGCGGTAAGCGCGATCAGCGAGATGCCGCCAGCCGTCAGAAACAGCGGCAGGAAGGCGGCCGTGTAGCTCTCAGCCACCAGCTGGCGTGTTGCCTCCGGCAGGGTCGACAGCACCAGCGGCGTCAGCTTTTCGATATCGGCGATGCCAGGGATCGCCGTGGTGCCGCGTGCGAGGCCAGCCGCGATGATGGCACCATAGATCGAGATGGCGATCGAGGCGCCGCCCATGCGCGACAGGGTGACGGCGCCGGTGGCGGCCCCGACATCGCCGCGCGCTGCGATGTTCTGCACGGCGACGATCGGCACCTGCTGGCCGAAACCGATGCCGATGCCATGCAGCGCCATGATCGCGCAGATGACAGCGAGCGGCGTGCCCGGCTGGATCTGCGTGAAGATGAGGAGGGCAATGACGGTCAGGCTGGCGCTGACGATGGCAAACGGCTTGTAGCGGCCCGAGCGTGAAATCAGCCGCCCCGCCGTCAGCGAGCCGCAGACGATGCCGCCAGTCAGCAGGATGAAGAGAAGCCCGGCAAGCGAAGGCGTCAGCCCCGTCGTTGTCTGCAGGAACAGCGCGAAATAATTGATCATGCCGATTCCGACGGCGCCGCTTGCCAGCGAAATCACCAGCATGAGGCTGAATGTTGGATTGCCAAACAGCGTCAGCGGCACGATCGGCTCCGGCGCGCGGCGCTCGACAAACACCCATGCCGTGGCGCAGATCACGCCAAGCACGACGATCGCCAGGCTTCCCAGCGAAAACAGCGCGCCGAACAATTCGGCGCCGTCGCCCAGGAGCACGACGCAGGTCACAGTGGCGGCCAGAAGCAGCGCTCCGGCATAATCGATGGTCGGGCGGCGCGTCGGACGGCGATGGGGCAGGAAGATCAACAGACCGGCGAGCACCGCCATGCCGACCGGGATATTGATGAGGAAGATCGAGCGCCAGCCGAACAGGTCGCTCATCGTGCCGCCCAGCACCGGGCCAACGGCGCCGGACGCCATCAAGACAAGGCTGGAATAGCTCTGGTACTTCGCCCGCTCGCGCGGCTCGAACAGGTCGGCCGTGATCGAGAAGATCGACACCATGATGCCGCCGCCGCCCAAGCCCTGCAGAACGCGCGCCGCAATCAGCGTGTTCATCGAGACGGCAAGGCCGCAGGCGATCGAGCCCAGCGTGAAGATCGTCACCGCCGCGATCATCACATATTTGCGGCCGAACAGGTCGCCGAGCTTGCCGTAAAGCGGCATGACGGCGCAGGTGGCAAGCAGATAGGCCGAGCCGATCCAGCCGAAACGCTCCATCTGGCCGAACTCGCCGACAATGGTCGGCAGCGCGGTCGCGACGATCTGGTTGTCCAGCGTCGCCATGAACAAGGCCGTCATCAGGAAGAAGAAAAGCGTAAGGCGAAGCGCGGGGTTTGAGACCAGCGGCGCAGGCGTGACAGGCATATCCATGGGTGAGTTCCGGTTGCGTTGCGCAATTCATGTGCTTTTAGCATATAATTGTCAACAGCACATTTATGCGAACAGCATATTCGTGCTTTGAGAAACGCGCCGTTTTTGCTAGGGTGAGTCATGGATCACGCGCAGTCTCAACTGGAACAACAGGCCGAACGCAGCGACGCGGAAAGCCACCGCGACCTGATCGGCCGCTCGATGGGGCGGTGGCGGACAATGATCGGTCGGCGGGTTCTCGCCCGCCTGGCGATCAGCAATGTCGCCCCGAGCCTTGAAATCACCCATCTCGACGTCCTCGATGCGGTCCGGCGGGCCGAGCCGGAGGGTGAGGTGACGGTCGGCACCATAGCCGGGATGATGCGCATCGACCCGTCCCGCGCCAGCCGCATCGTCGGCGAGATGGTAACGCGCGGCGCCCTGCGCCGCGAGGCTTCGCAGGCCGATGCCCGCCGCATCATCGTCGTCATGACCGGGCTTGGCCAGCAGCTGATGGCCGAGATTCAGGCGGTCAAGCGCGGCGTCATCGAAAGCGTGCTGTCCGACTGGCCGGAAGAAGACGTCGCTCGCTTCTCCCACCTCTTCGACCGGTTCGTCACCTCATTCGAGCAGGTCTGCACCACCCGCGACAAGGACAGTGCAGATTGAAGAGGTCGCTCGACAGCGTTTGCAGCGCGCATCATTTGGGCGGAGAGGTCAGCTCACGCCCTCTGCCCCTGCCGCATCCTCTGCTCCAGCCGCCGCAGCCCCAGCGATAGCCCGACGGTCAGGATCAGGTAGATATAAGCGACGATCGAATAGGTCTCGAAGAACCGGAACGATCCGGACGCATAGATCTTGCCCGCCTGGGTGATATCAGCGACGCCAAGCACCGAGACCAGTGAACTATCCTTCACCATCGCCACGAAATCGTTGCCGAGCGGCGGCAGGATGACGCGGATAGCCTGCGGGAAGACCACCAGCCGAAAACGCTGATAACGCGACAGGCCGAGCGCCTTGGCCGCTTCGATCTGCCCCTTGTCGACCGAAAGGATGCCGGCGCGGAACACCTCGGCGATGAAGGCGGAATAGCCGATGGACAACGCAATGATCGCCCGCCACATCAAGGAGAGGTCGCGAACGACCATGGGCTCCATGGCGCCTGCCGAAATCAGCGGCGACAGGATGACATTGATCGCGACCACCAGCGCCGGAGCGCCGGCGAACGCGATATAGAACAACAGAACGAGGATCGGGATGCCACGGATGACTTCTGTATAGAACCGGGCGATCTGGCGCAGCGCTGCGCGATCCGACAGCGCCATCAGCGCAATGGCGAGCCCCAGGACCGTGGCGAAGAAGAATCCGGCTAAAGTAACGAAAATGGTGATGCCGATACCGGCCGAAACGATGGTGAAGACCTGGCGGTAAACACCGTTGGAGATGATCACCGCGGCCAGCGCCACGGCGATCACGGCAAGGGCGACCAGCCACCAGGGATAGTCGCCTTTCTGAGAATTGTCCTGCGCAGGCGTCATCGGGTGGCGATCATTCGCCCATCTTGTAATCGACGAACCACTTCTGGTTCAGCTTGTCGAGCGTGCCGTCGGCCTTCAGCGCTGCGATGGCGGCATTGACCGGGGCGGCCAGATCCGAGCCTTTCTTGAAGATGAAGCCGAAATCCTCGGTGCCAAGCGGCCCGCCGATAACTTTCAAGCCGCCGGCCGACGCATCGACATAGCCTTTCGCGGCGACGCTGTCGGTCAGCACCACATCGACATCGCCTGCCTTCAGGGCCTGCACCGTCGCGCCGAATGTCTCAAACAGCTTGACGCGCGGGTTCTGCTCGTTGCCGTCGAGCATTTCGTAGACTGCGGTGTAGAAAGGCGAGGTTCCGGGCTGGGCACCGACCAGGCCGTCGGCAAACGTGCCGAATGTCTTTGCGTCGGCGAAACGGCTCTCGTCGCCGCGCACCAGCATGAACTGTTGCGAGCGCATATAGGGGTCGGAGAAATCCACCTTCGCCTTGCGTTCGTCCTTGATGGTGATGCCGGTCATGCCGATATCGTACTGGCCGTCGGAAACCGACTGGATCATCGCATCCCAGGAGGTGTTCTGGATTTCCAGCTTGACATTCAGCCGCTTGGCGATTTCTTCCATCGCGTCATATTCCCAGCCGATCGCCTTGCCGCTCTTCGGATCGACGAACTGCAGCGGCGGATAGGCATTCTCGGTGACCACGATGACGGTGCGCCCGCCCAGATCCGGCAGGTCGGCGGCAGCAACGCTCAAGGGTGCAAGAACAAGGGCGGTGAGGCCGGCGAGAAGGGTGCGGCGGGAAAACATGGGCGGCTCCTGAATTGTGGCGACCGGAACCTGTCACAGAAGCCGACGGGCTGGCAAGAATATTCGCAGTCGCGTTCAAGATCTTGGGCTGTAACGCTCCACCCGGATTTCGTCCGCATGCTGGCGCATGGTCACAGTATCGTACCAGGCCTGCATTTTCAGGAGCGTATCCATTTTTACTGCGAACGCCTTTTCGATCCGCAAGGCCATTTCCGGCGACAGAGAGGTTTTCTCATTGACGAGATCAGACAGGGTTGCACGCCGCACACCCAGCACTTCTGCCGCCTTGAGAACCGACAGACCGAGTTCCTCCAAGATTTCCTCACGAATGAAGGCGCCGACATGCGGCGGCGTCATGCCAATTTTCTCTATCATCTCGCTCATCAGTGGTAGTCCTCTAAATCCAAGTTGGAGATTTCGCCCTCTTCGAGTTCAAACGTGATCCGCCAGTTTCCGGAGGCCGAAATACTCCATGTCCCTGCACGGTCCCCGGTCAGGCGATGAATGCGCCATCCGGGCGGGCCATTGATGCCATCCATATCTCCGGCTGAAATCAGCATGGCCAGAATGTTGCGCACCCGGTTGATCAGGTCCGGCCGAATACCTTTCGCATCATCGTCTTCGATGTAGCGTCTCAACCCCTTGTGCCGGACGGAGCGAATTTTCATTGCCCATAACTGTACGGTAAACCCGTACAGTTATCAAGGTGGTTTCCGGGCGGATCACCGAACCTTCGTCGCCCCGATCGAAAACGACAACGGAATACGCGGCAGTCCCGGTGCCTGCTCGAACTGGTCCTCGCCGGTCTCGATCATGCCCGGATAATGCCGCCAGACGAGAATCTCGTGCTCGTTGAGGAAATCGAGCGTCAGTCCGGCCTTCAGGAGCGCGTTGACGGTATCGCTGAGCGGGTGCAGCCATTCGTACATGCGCTGGTGGGTCAGCGGCCGTTCGTCGCCGGTATAGGTGTGGGTTTCTTCAAACAAAAGCGGCGCATCGGCCGGCGTGCGCCAGCCATAGGTGAGCGACAGGCGGCCATTCTCAGTGCCCTCATATTGATACATCTGCGGATGCCCGTCGAGCAGGTAGAGCCGGCCGCCGGGGCGCAGCAGACTGGCAACGACTTCAGCCCATTTGAAGATATCCGGCAGCCAATGGATGGCGCCCCAGGTGACGAAGACGATATCGTAGGTCCGGTGTTCCAGCGCCGTTGCCGCATCATAGACCGACGCTTCGACGAAGGTCGCCTCCGTTCCGGCCGTGAGCGCAAAATCCCGCGCGGCAGTAATGGCGACCGGAGAGAAATCGAGCCCGGTCACCGAGCGCGCGCCCAGATGCTTGAGGCTCAGCGTATCCAGTCCGATATGGCACTGCAGATGGACAATGTCCTTGTCCTTGATAGCGCCGATCTCGCCTGCCTCCAGCGCATGCAGCGACGAGCCGCCCGCAAGCACGCGGTTGATCCGGTACCTGCCCGTCGTGTCCGTCGCATGCAGCCCCGCCCGGTCGTCCCAGTTCAGGCGGTTGGTCTCGATATACCCGTCCATCGTCTTCTCCCCCGAGAAAATTCTCTGCCCCAAAAACAGAAAAAGGCGGCCCGAAGACCGCCTTTTCCAACAATCCGGATGGATTGAAACTTATTCTGCTGCCGGCTCGGCTGCGGCTGCAGCGGCGGCTTCTTCAGCGGCCTTGGCTGCTGCGGCTTCGGCTGCCGCTGCTTCTGCCGCTGCCTTTTCGGCGGCCAGAGCCTGCGCTGCTGCGACCTTTTCAGCTTCCAGACGTGCCTTTTCTTCGGCAACGGCCTGGCGCTCGGCGTCGTTCAGCTTGCGGGCGCGCGTGCCGGTATCTTCAACGATACGGGCCGACTTGCCGCGGCGATCGCGCAGGTAGTAGAGCTTGGCGCGACGGACCTTACCGCGGCGAACAATCTCGACACCCTCGACGAGCGGGGAGTAAACCGGGAATACGCGCTCGACGCCTTCGCCGTAGGAAATCTTGCGGACCGTGAAGCTTTCGTTGATTCCACCGCCGGAACGGGCAATGCAAACGCCTTCATAGGCCTGGATACGGGTGCGGGTGCCTTCCGTAACGCGAACGTTGACGCGGACGGTGTCGCCTGCCGAAAATTCCGGAAGCGTGCGCTTGGCGGCAATCTTGGCGGCCTGTTCGGCTTCCAGCTGCTGGATGATGTTCATGGGTCTAACCTTCTCAAGTTCTTCTGCAACAGCCAGAGCGCTCGATCGAACCCGTTGGACCTGACCTCGGATGAGGCGCCTCAAGGCTTTGTTTCTCGTTTAAGAGAAACAGGAGCGAATTCACCATTCTTTGTTTTCGGCTGACGGGATTTTTCCCGAACCGGTCGGGCGAATACACCAAAGCGCAGCGCTTGTCATCCCCGGATGACAAAAATTCTCCCTGCCGCAAGCCTGCGGAGGATGATTTCCGCGTCTTGCCGCCGGTGAAACCGCAGGCTACTGCATCATTCCTTGAACCGGAATCGGTTTGAGGAAAAATTATGCAGCAGATTTAAGGTTGCTGTCGGCCGGATTCTACCGCTGGGGGAGCGCCATGTCCATATCCACTGCCATCCTGCTGTTTGTCGCAGGCTTCCTGTCGAGCGCCGTCAATGCGGTGGCGGGCGGCGGCACCTTTCTGACCTTCGGCGCCATGACGCTGGCCGGCCTGCCGCCGATCGTCGCCAATGCCACGTCCTCCATCGTCCAGTTCCCGGGCTACGTCACCTCGGCACTCGCGTACTCCAAGGAAATCTGGGCGGATCGCCGCGAAGCTGCCGTGCTTGGCGTGCTTTCGCTGATCGGCGGCCTGGCCGGCGCACTGATCCTTCTGTCGCTCTCCAACCCGTCCTTCCGGGCCATGGTCCCCTGGCTTTTGATTGCGGCAACGGCGATCTTTGCCGCCGGCCCGCTTCTGCGGCCGAAATCGGCTGCCGACGGCGCGCCGATGGGACCATTCGGCTTGCTTGGCCAGTTCGCCACTGCCATCTATGGCGGCTTTTTCGGTGCCGGCATGGGCATCATGATGCTGGCCGTGCTCGGCCTCTCCAAGGGCGGCGATTATCACCGGCTGAATGCGTTGAAGAACTTCCTCGCCATGGTCATCGCTGCCGTTGCCATCGTCGTCTTTGCCGGCGGCAATGTCGTCGGCTGGCTGCAAGCCGCCGTGATGATCCCCGGCGGTGCGCTCGGCGGCTATGCCGGCGTCTGGCTCGCCCGCCGCGTCCCGCAGGCGCTGATCCGCGGCCTGGTGGTCGCCGTCGGGCTGTTGCTGGCGGTCTATTATTTCGTCACGGGATAAGGCTTTCGCCGCCGCGCCTATCTGAACCGCAGCCCGTCCAGCAGGGTGCGAAACCCCTGCACCGCCCGTTTGGAGGTCGCCTGCGGGTCGTCGGAATTGGCGATCCACAGGGCCGCATTGCTGCTGGCGCCGTTGATCAGGCGCGCCGTCACCTCCTCGTCGACATCGATGATCACGCCGTCCTGCTTGAGTTCACTGAGACTTTGCTTCAAGGCCGCGACACAGCCGTTGGTGGTCGGCCACTGCGAGATGTCGCCAAGCACCGCCGGGCCGTCGCGGAACATGATCCGCTGGATTTCCGGCTCCAGCGCCATCTCGATATAGGTTGCGCACTCATCGACAAAACCCTGCCAGCGTGTCGGGGCGGCGGCCGACACCGTGTGCAATCGCGCCGTCATCTCGGCGTCGATCTCCTGGATGACTGCCTGCAGCAAGCCCTTCTTGTCGCCGAAATGGTGGTACAAGGCGCCGCGCGTCAGGCCCGCCGCCGCCGTGAAATCGTCCATCGAGGATTGCGCATATCCAACAGTGCCGAAGGCATGGCGCGCCGCGGCCACCAGCTTGGCGCGCGTTTCGGCGATCATTTCCGGGCGGGGCTTGATCAGTCTGACCATGGAAACTCCAGTTTACATACGCAGCGTATTTATTTTTACATACGCTGCGTATTTTAATTGACATACGGGATGTATGCAACCACCTTAAGACATACGCCACGTATGTAGGTGGTTTGTCAGGACGATTGTAGGAGCACTCCATGTCCAACCCATACAAGGAAATATTCAGCGTGCCGGGGGCCAAGGGCTTTTCCGCGGCCGGTTTCCTCGCCCGTCTGCCGATTGCCATGGCGCCGATCGGCATTGTCGCCATGCTGTCGCAGACACGCGGCGAGTATTGGATCGCCGGCGCCGTGTCGGCAACCTTCGCGCTGACCAACGCGCTCGTCGCACCGCAGGTCTCGCGGCTGGTGGACCGGTTCGGGCAAACCGCCATCATCGTGCCGAGCACGATTGTCTCGGTGATCGCCTTTGCCCTTCTCATCCTGTCGGCCAATCAAGACTGGCCGGAATGGACCTTGTTCGCCTCGGCCCTGCTTGCCGCCGCCATGCCCAGCATGCCGGCCATGCTGCGGGCGCGCTGGACGGAGATCTTTCGCGACCGCCCCGAACTGAACACCGCCTTTGCGTTTGAATCCGCAGCCGACGAGCTGGTTTACATCGCCGGCGCCTCGCTGTCGGTCGGGCTGGCGGTCTCGCTGTTTCCCGAGGCCGGCATGCTGATCTCAACACTCTTCCTTGCTGTCGGAACCGCCGCCTTTGCCCTGCAAAGATCGACCGAACCGGCGGTGCGTCCGGCTGCCGCCGGAACGGTGCGGACATCGGCCATTCGCCTGCGGTCCGTGCAGATCATCACGCTGGCGCTGATCTTCGTCGGCTCGATGTTTGCGACGGCGGAGGTCACCACCGTTGCCATGACCAAGGAACTCGGCCAGCCGGGCGCGGCCAGCTTCGTCATCGGCGTCTATGCGATCGGTTCGTTCGTGCTTGGCCTTGTCCTTGGTGCGCTGAACCTTCGCACGCCGTTGCAGAAGCAGCTGCTGATCGCCGTCAGCGTCCTGGCGGTCACCGCCCTGCCCCTGCTGATTGCCGATACCGTGCCGTTTCTGGCCCTCGCCGTCTTCGTCAGCGGCATCGCCATCTCGCCCACCTTCATCACCGCCTTTGGCCTGATCGAACGCCGGGTGCCGGAATCGATGCTGACCGAGGGCGTCACCTGGGTAACGACCGGCATCGGCATCGGCATGGCTCTGGGCGCGTTTCTGGCAGGCTGGGTGGTCGATAATTTCGGCGCGCAGAATGGCTTCTGGCTGTCGGTGGCAGCCGGCGCCGCAGAAGTCGTCACCATCGCATTGGGCCAGAAGACCCTTGCCGGCGGCAGGCCGGAAACAGTCCCCGGCGCGCTGCCCCAGGCAGCCGAGTAAAACCTGCAAAGACGATGGCGCGCCGGTCCGGCGCGCCATCCTTTTCTGCAATCAGCCACACCACCGGTTCTTGCCCGGCGAAGGCCTGCAAAAGGAGATCAGCGCTCAGCGCCGGTGCGGACCAGACCATCCCTCAGCGATTGAACCTTCTCGTTCAGGTCGATCATCTGGGGAATGGTAAATCCGGAACGGCGCAGCAGCGCATCGGTGAGACACCCGGTCTTGGACTGCAGTTCCGTCCCCTTCTGGGTCAGGAACACCTCGACCAGCCGCTCGTCCGCCGTGCTTCGCCGCCGCGACAGAAACCCTGCCACTTCCAGCCGCTTCACCGCCGGCGTAATCGTGCTCGGCTCAAGGCCGAGCCGGTCGGCAATGGCCGATATGCTGAGGCCATCGCGTTCCCACAGCGCGCTCAGCGCCAGATACTGGGTGTAGGTGACGCCGAGATCGTCGAGCATGGGCTTATAGGCCCGGTTGATCGCAATCGCGGCGGAATAGATCGAAAAGCACAATTGGCTGTCGAGCGGCAAGATCGGGGCGTCGGTCACATCTGATCTCCAAATCTTCCATGAAGCGCATTCAGCACCATATCACCAAAATCATTATCGCGATAATTAAAATATGGACAAACAGGAATCGATGCCGTAGAAGATAATTATCGCGATAACAATTATCGCGAAACAAACAACAGGAGTTACGCATATGCCCAAGAATGTCCTGCTTGCCGCCGCCGCCTCCATCGTTCTGGCCGCCAGCGGCGCCTCCACCGCATCGGCACAGGATAATGCTGCCGTCAAGAATGTCGTCCTCGTCCATGGCGCCTTCGTCGATGGCGCCGGCTGGAAGGGCGTCTACGATATCCTGAAGAAGGATGGCTACACCGTCAGCATCGTCCAGAACCCGACCACCTCGCTTGCCGATGACGTTGCCATCACCAGGCGCGCCATCGACCAGCTGGATGGCCCGGTCGTGCTCGTCGGCCATTCCTATGGTGGTGTTGTCATCAGCGAAGTCGGCACCAGCGACAAGGTCAAGTCGGTCGTCTACATCGCCGCTTTTGCACCGGACAAGGGCGAGTCTGTCTCCTCGCTGATCGCCAATCCGCCGGAGGGTGCTTCGGTTCCGCCGATCCTGCCCCCGGTCGATGGCTTCCTGTCCCTCGACAAGACGAAGTTTGCCGCAGCCTTCGCCGCCGATGTCGATCCCGAGGTTGCAGCTTTCATGGCCGATTCCCAGCTTCCGTGGGGCGTTGAAGCCCTCACCGGCGCCGTGACCGTACCGGCCTGGACGGTGAAGCCAAGCTACTCTATCTGGTCGCTGCCGGCGACCACATGATCCCGCCCGCCGCACAGCGGCTGATGGCAAAGCGCGCTGGCGCCACCGTCACCGAAGTCCCCGGCAGCCACGCGATCTACGTGTCGAACCCGAAGGCGGTTGCCGGCGTGATCGAACAGGCAGCGGCAGCGAAGAACTGAGTAAAGGGAGCAAACTGCCTTGAGAACAAGGACCGGGGGATGATCCATTCCCCGGTCAAGATGTTTGATATCCGCATGCAAGAATGCCGCTGTTCCGGCGGGAGCCGGACCCTATTTCCGCAGCAAGTCCGGCCGCCGCTCCGCAGTCAGCCGCTTCGCCTCCGCCTCGCGCCACTTGGCGATATCGCCGTGATGGCCGGACGTCAGCACCGACGGGATCTCCTGCCCTTCGAACACCGGCGGCCGCGTATAGTGCGGATGCTCGAGCAGCCCGCCTTCGAAACTTTCATGCACGCCGGAGAGATCGTTGCCCATCACGCCGGGCAGGATGCGCACGATGGCGTCGAGCAGGATCAGCGCCGCCGGTTCGCCGCCGGAGAGGATATAGTCGCCGATCGAAACCTCTTCGAGCTTCCGCCCATCGATCACCCGCTGATCGACGCCTTCGAACCGGCCGCAGACGATGATGGCGCCGGGACCGGCAGCCAGTTCGCGCACCCGCTCCTGCGTCAACGGCTTGCCGCGCGGGCTCATCAAAAGCCGGGGGCGGCCGTCGCCATCCGATGCGTGATCGATGGCTTTCGCCAGAATGTCGGCCCGAAGCACCATGCCGGCGCCACCTCCGGCCGGCGTGTCGTCGACGGTGCGGTGCTTATCTTCGGCAAAATCGCGGATCTGCAGGGTATCGAGCGACCACTGGCCGCGCTCCAGAGCCTTGCCGGACAGAGAATGGCCAAGATGCCCCGGAAACATGTCCGGATAGAGCGTCAGGATGGTGGCGCGGAAGGGCAAGGGGTTACTTCGCCTTCGGCTTGAACTGTTTCGTCGGATCCTCGTCCTTGTCGTCGGTCAAACCGGCGGCCAGCGGATCGACCAGCATCGTGCCGGCTTCCAGGTCGATTTCCAGCACCGACCATTCGGTAAAGGGGATCAGCACCGGCCGCTTGCCGGGGCCTTTCAGCTCCAGGAGATCGCCCGCGCCAAAGTCGAATACGCCGGTAACGGTGCCATAGCTCTTGCCGTCGGCATCGAGCGCCTCCAGGCCCTCGAGATCGGCATAGAAAAATTCGTCCTCGTCGAGATCGTCGTCCGGCAGGTTGTCGCGCTCGACATAAAGCTCCAGCCCGTTCAGGGCCTCGGCCGCATTGCGGTCGTTGATGCCGCGAAACCGCACGACGACCACGTTCTTCGCTTCGCGCACTTCCAGAACCTCGAACGTGCGCCCATCCTGCGCATGCAGATGACCGTAGTCGCCGATCGCGGTCGGCTCCTCGGCAAAGGATTTGACGCGCACCTCGCCGCGCAGGCCCTGAGCGCCGCCGATCGTTCCCATATGGACAGGGTTTTTGAGTTTGCTCATTGCCGGGTCACTCTCCAGATCATGCCACTCGCATAAACGAAAACGGGCGGCATGAAAACGCCGCCCGCTTTAGAAATTGGCTATCGCCAGACTTATTCGGCAGCAGCGGCGGCTGCGTCTTCAGCCTTCTGCTTGGCTTCGGCGATACGCTCGACAGCCTTCTTGCCCGGCAGGCCCTTGGTCGGGTTGTTGCGGGTTTCGCGGGTTGCAATGCCGGCTTCGTTGAGGAAGCGCAGAACGCGGTCGGTCGGCAGCGCGCCGTTCGACATCCAATGCTGGATGCGCTCGATGTTCAGTTCAACGCGCTTTGCGTCGTCCTTCTTCAGCATCGGGTTCCACGAGCCGACCTTTTCCAGGAAACGGCCGTCGCGCGGCGAACGCACGTCAGCAATAACGATCTGGTAGAACGGGCGCTTCTTGGAACCACCGCGGGCGAGACGAATTTTCAGTGCCATGTCATGTACTCCTTGAGATATCCAACCGCCTCTGGCGGCCTTTTTGTGTATTGTTAAAGCTGATTTCCTTGGGATTGATCTGGTTCGAAAACCGGTACCCGCTTTTCGGGATCAATCCTTGAGATCGGCAGCGATGGCTTCATGATGCCGGATGACTTCGTGGATGATGAAGTTCAAGAACTTCTCCGCGAAATCCGGATCCAGATTGGCATCCCGCGCCAGATGGCGAAGGCGTTCGATCTGGTATTCCTCGCGCGCCGGGTCCGCCGGCGGCAAATTGTACTTGGCTTTCAGCACGCCCACCGCCTTGGTACAGCGGAAGCGCTCGGCCAGCATGTGCACGAGCGCCGCGTCGATATTGTCGATCGACTGGCGGTAGCTCGAGAGTTCCTGTTTGACTGCCGGATCAATCATTCGGGTCCAGTCCTCACTTCTTCTTCGGCAGGCCCGGAAGCCCCGGGAATCCGCCACCGAGACCGGGCAGCTTCATGCCGCCGCCCAAACCGGGCAGGCCGCCGCTCCCCATACCCTTGCCGAGGCCCGCGGCCTCCGCCTGCTTCTGCAGGGCTTCGAGCTGCTTGGGGTCCATCTTGGAAAGATCGGGCATGCCGCCCATTCCGCCGCCCATGCCACCAAGCCCCATCTTGCCGGCAAGGCCGCCCATCATTTGCTTCATCATGCCGCCCTTGCCCTTGCCGCCCATCATTTTCATCATGTCGGCCATCTGGCGGTGCATTTTCAGAAGCTTGTTGATGTCGGAGGCATCGGTTCCGGAACCGGCCGCGATGCGCTTCTTGCGGGAATGCTTGAGAATATCCGGGTTGGCGCGCTCGGCCTTGGTCATCGAGGAGATGATGGCCATCTGGCGGGCAAACATCCGGTCGTCGAGACCGGCGGCCGACATCTTGTCCTTCATGCCGGCCATGCCGGGCATCATGCCCATGATGCCGCCCATGCCGCCCATCTTCTGCATCTGGCCGAGCTGATCGGCGAGATCGTTCAGATCGAACTTGCCGGTCTTCATCTTCGCGGCCATGGCCGCCGCCTTCTCGGCATCGATGTTTTCCGCAGCCTTCTCGACCAGCGAAACGATATCGCCCATGCCGAGGATACGGTCGGCGACGCGGCGCGGGTGGAACTCTTCCAGCTCCGCCATCTTTTCGCCGACACCGATCAGCTTGATCGGCTTGCCGGTGACGGCGCGCATCGAAAGGGCCGCACCGCCGCGGCCGTCGCCGTCCATGCGGGTCAGAACGAGGCCGGTAATGCCGACGCGCTCGTCGAAATTGCGGGCGAGATTGACGGCGTCCTGACCGGTCAGCGCATCGGCGACGAGCAGGATTTCGTGCGGATTGGAGCGGCGCTTGATCTCTGCCATCTCAAGCATCAGCGGCTCGTCGATATGCGTGCGGCCGGCGGTGTCGAGGATGACGATGTCATGGCCGCCGAGCTTGGCAGCCTGCACGGCGCGCGCGGCGATATCGGTCGGCGACTGGCCGGCAATGATCGCCAGCGTATCGACGCCGGTCTGGACGCCGAGCTGGCGCAGCTGCTCCTGCGCTGCCGGACGGCGCGTGTCGAGCGACGCCATCAGGACCTTCTTCTTGTCCCGCGTCTTCAAACGAAGGGCGATCTTGCCGGTCGTCGTCGTCTTGCCCGAGCCCTGCAGACCGACCATCATGATGACGACCGGGGCTGCCGCATTCAGATCGATCGGCACGCCCTCGGAGCCGAGCATATTGATCAGCTCGTCATGGACGATCTTGACGACCATCTGGCCGGGCTTGATCGACTTCAGGATTTCGGCGCCGACAGCCTTTTCGCGCACCTTGTCGGTGAAGGAACGGACGACTTCCAGCGCGACGTCGGCTTCCAGGAGCGCACGGCGAACCTCGCGGAGCGCTGCAGCCACATCGGCTTCCGACAGCGCGCCACGGCCGGTCAATCCATTCAGGATTGACCCAAGGCGGTCCTGGAGACTTTCAAACATCGCTTCATCCTTGTCGTTTCAGGGCGTCAGGTCGGATGCCCGAAACGTTGTGCTTTTCCGTGACGAAAACAAGACGCAAAGCCAAAAAGCACCCGAGGGCGCAACGCGCTGTCGGATGTTGACCTCCGGGATCTCCGCAAGGGGTCCGGGTCGGCGGCTACAAGTCTTGTTCTTGTCGCAGATTGCGGGCGGTAAACACGATATGACCGGGAAAGTCAAGGATATCAGCCGATTTTGCCGGATTGTCGGCCGGGCACCCTTTCAAAACGTGCCGGATGATCCCAGATCACCGGAACGCCTCCCATCGATCGGTTCCTAATGACACAGCCCCCGCCTCCCCGGAAATCCCGCAATCCCTATTATACCGGCCCGATCTCCGATCATTTCGACGGCACGTACTTCTTCAACCCAGGCGGTGAAGCGCCGCTCGGCTTTCGCGCGCTGATGCGCTGGCAGCTTGGCGGCGGCCGCATGGCCTGGCCCAAAAACGCCCCCAGCCCCTTCCCGCCGGCCAAGCCCGACAACCGCATCGACGGCGACGGCCTGCGCGTTACCATGGTCGGCCATGCGACGCTGCTGATCCAGGTCGCCGGTCTCAATATCCTCACCGATCCCGTCTGGTCTGAGCGCACCAGCCCGTTTTCCTTTGCCGGGCCCAAGCGCGTGGTCGCGCCGGGCATCGCCTTTGGCGACCTGCCGCCGATCGATATCGTCCTCGTCACCCACAATCACTACGACCATCTCGACCTCGCCACCCTGAAACGGCTGCACGATGCGCACGCCCCCCACATCATCACCCCGCTCGGCAACGACACGATCATCCGCCGCGCCCGTCCGGACGCGAAGATTTCCGCCATGGACTGGGGCGGGCAGATGTCTTTGCGGGACGGGATCACCATCGATTGCGAGCCCTGCCACCACTGGTCGGCGCGCGGCGCCGGCGATCGGCGCATGGCGCTCTGGGCCGCCTTCGTGATCTCGACGCCATCGGGAAAGATCTATCATATCGGCGACACCGGCTTCCACGACGGCATCAACTACAGGGCCGCCGCCGAAAAACACGGCAGCTTCCGCCTCGCCAACCTGCCGATCGGCGCCTACGAGCCGCGCTGGTTCATGCAGGCTCAGCACCAGAACCCGCAGGAGGCCGTTGCGGGCATGCGGCTCTGCAACGCCGCCTTTGCGGCGGGTCACCATTTCGCGACGGTGCAGCTGACCAATGAAGGGATCGAGGCGCCGGTCCAGGCACTGGAGATAGCCTTGAAGGAGCAGGCCTTGGCGCCGGAGCGGTTCCGGGCGCTGAGAGCGGGCGAGGTGTTCGACGTGCCGCTCGTCTAGCGGCGCTCCACCTTCTGCACAGAGGAGAGATGAGGCAGCGCACCGATTGCCCCGCCAAATCCACGCCCGCCCCTTCCCCTCCTCCCCCTGTTTACGCTATGGCCTTGCGCCATGAGCAAACAGGCTTTTGTAATCTTGATGGGCGGCCCGCTGACGCCGACGGACAGGCTCGCCGCCCAGCTGGCCGGCGCCCGCGTCATCGCGGCCGATGGCGGCATGCGCCATGCGGCGGCGCTTAGCCTGACGCCGGAACTCTGGGTCGGCGATTTCGATTCCACGCCCGATGCCCTGATCGCCGAATGGCCGGACGTTGTCCGCGAGCCCTATCCCGCCGCCAAGAACGAGACCGACGGCGAGATCGCCGTTGCCACGGCGCTTGAGCGCGGCGCGAAACGTCTCGTCCTTGCCGGCGCGCTGAGCGGCGAACGCAGCGACCATGCCTTCATGCACCTGCTTTACGCGGCAAAGCTGGCCGAAGACGGCATCGACATGCTGCTCACCTCCGGCGAGGAGGAGGCCTATCCGCTTCTGCCCGGCAGCCTTGAGATCGATCTGCCGAAGGGCAGCCTGTTTTCCATCCTCGGGCTCGATACGCTGACCGGCCTTTCGATATCCGGCGCGCGGTATCCGCTCGATAATTTCCATCTGCCGTTCGGCTCCTCGCGCACCGTTTCCAATGTCGCCGAAGGCACCGTCCGCTTCACCCTTTCCTCCGGCCGGGCGCTCATCCTTGCCCGTCCGCAAGACCTTTCGGGAGCCTGACCATGGCGCCACCCATTCTGAAACTCGACGATATCTTCCTCTCCTTCGGCGGCACGCCGCTGCTTGCCGGTGCCAACCTGCAGGTCGAGCCCGGCGACCGCATCTGCCTCGTCGGCCGCAACGGCTCGGGCAAGTCGACGCTGATGAAGATGGCCGCCGGCCTTGCCGAGCCGCAATCGGGCGACATCTTCCGCCATCCGTCCGTCACCATCCGCTACCTCAACCAGGCGCCGGATTTCGAAGGCTTCGACACCGTACGCGCCTATGCCGAAGCGGGCCTCGGCCCCAGCGACGACCCTTACCGCGTTGCCTATCTGCTGGAACATCTCGGCCTTTCCGGCGACGAGGACCCGTCGCAGCTGTCCGGCGGCGAATCCCGCCGCGCCGCCCTTGCCCGCGTCATGGCGCCGGAGCCGGATATCCTTTTGCTCGACGAGCCGACCAACCATCTCGACCTTCCCACCATCGAATGGCTGGAAGGCGAGCTGATCAAGAGCCGCTCGGCCCTCGTGGTCATCTCCCACGACCGGCGCTTCCTCGAAAAGGTCTCCAATTCCACCGTCTGGCTCGATCGCGGCCAGTCGCGCCGCCTCAACCAGGGCTTTGCCTTCTTCGAGGCCTGGCGCGACAAGGTGCTGGAAGAAGAAGAGATCGAACAGCACAAGCTCGGCAAGGAAATCGAGCGCGAGGAACACTGGCTGCGCTATGGCGTGACGGCAAGGCGCAAGCGCAACATGCGCCGCCTCGGCGCGCTGCAGGATCTGCGCGCCAAGCATCGCGGCCATAACGGCCCGCAAGGCTCGGTGCAGGCGACGGTCTCCGACGCCCGCGAATCCGGCAAGCTGGTGATCGAGGCCGATCAGATCACCAAGACCTATGGCGATCGCAATATCGTCGCCCCCTTCTCGATCCGCGTCCATCGCAGCGATTGCATCGGCCTCGTCGGCCCGAACGGCGCGGGCAAGACCACGCTTTTGAAGATGCTGACCGGCCAGATCAAGCCCGACAGCGGCTGGGTCAAGCTCGGCACCAACCTTGAGATCGCCACGCTCGATCAGCGCCGCGAGGACCTCAACCTTGAGGATACGCTCGCCCATTACCTCACCGACGGCCGCGGCGACAACCTTTTGGTCAATGGCGAGCAGCGCCATGTCACCGGCTATATGAAGGAATTCCTGTTCCAACCCGAACAGGCGCGCACCCCGATCAAGAACCTGTCGGGCGGCGAACGCGCCCGGCTGATGCTCGCCCGCATCCTGTCGCGCCCGACCAACCTTCTGATCCTCGACGAACCGACCAACGACCTCGACATCGAGACACTGGACCTGCTTCAGGAAATCGTCGCCGGCTTCCCCGGCACCGTCATCCTCGTTTCCCATGACCGCGACTTCCTCGACCGCACCGTCACCTCGACCATCGCGCCCGCCAACCCGGACGCGCCCGACGGCCGCTGGATCGAATATGCCGGCGGCTATTCCGACATGATGGCCCAGCGCAAGGGCGTCGCCGATGAAAGAAAGCGCACGGAAAAAGCCGAAAAAGCCAGATCCGCCGCCGACAACGGCTCCTCCTCCGCCCCCAAAACCGGCAAGGGCAAACTCTCCTTCAAACAGAAATTCGCGCTGGAAAACCTGCCTAAGGAGATGGAAAAAGCCGAAACCGAGATCGCCAGGCGCGAAACGGAAATGGCCGACCCGAATTTGTTTGCAAAGAACCCGGCCCGGTTTTCGGCGCTCGCCGCCGAGCTGGAAAAACTGCGGGCGTCGATTACGAAGATGGAGGAGGAATGGCTGGAGCTGGAAATGCTGCGGGAGGAGATCGAGGGGTAGTTGGAGCCGCGTAACCCGCTGAGGGAGTGACCGGATTGCGAGAAGAGCGCTCGCAACATCATTTCGAAAACTCACTCTATATAGCCGCCCGCCAAGTCATCGACGCAGGCGCAACTGCTATAAAACTGCAAGAACCTTCGTACTTTTCTGTGAAACGCAGTGACAAGCGTGGACAGGGTGTATCTATTTGAGATACGCAACTATTTAGATGTATGCGATCTTTGGGGGCGGGGTTGATATCACGGGTTGTGGCTACAGAATTTATGCGTCCCATGATAAATGGGAAGACCAGCCCAGCCCTCATCACATGCCAAAGGCAAGATGGCGAAGAGGTCGAAGTCGTAACCAAGTGCTCCGCTGGTTGCGAACAAAAAGAAACAAACCTTGCTGCGGAAGTCATCAGCGCGTGTCTCGCCGCCGACCTGAATCTCCCCATTCCTGAACCTTTTCTCGTTGAATTGAACCCAGATTTTATCGAGTCGGTCCCCGATGCTACTCATCGTAATAGAATGGCAGCGAGCAATTTTGTCGCATTTGGATCGAAACACATGACCGGACAATATTCAGCGTGGACAAACGGAAACCTCATTTCCGAAGCAATGTTGCCAAGCGCCGCTGCCGTGTTCGCTTTCGACGGGATTATCCAAAATCCTGACCGGCGTGACGGAAACCCGAATTGCTTGGTTCGTGGCGACGAAATCAGAATATTCGATCATGAACTGGCATTTGCGCATGGGCTGATCTTGCATTGGAAAGCCCCTTGGAAGGTTGGAGGGTTACAAAACCTTGAGACGCCCGGTTTGCACATCTTCAGAGCAGGATTGAAAGGAAAGCAAATCGACTACACCCCTATCCGCGCCGCATGGACAGGCTTGTCAGATGCTCAGATTACCGCGTATGGGAACGCCATTCCGGCAGAGTGGGCGGGCGCAACGAATTCCGTTGCCAGCGCGCTACAACTGATTAAGGATGCGCGTGATAACATTGACGCGTGCATTACGGAAATTCAACGGGTGCTGCAATGACATCAAAACAGAGATACACATATACGGTTCTACGGTATGTACACGATGTAGTGACGGGTGAATTCGTCAACGTCGGTGTTTTGATGTACGCACCGAAAAGCAACCTTGTAAAGGTTGCTGTCCGCACCTCAATTGGTCGCATCAAACATGTTTTCCCTGATTTGGATCGTCAAGCGTTTTTGACCGCCGTGAAGGCGGCCGAACGTTCAGCACGGAAGATAGCTAGAGGCTTAGAGCAGGGTGATTTATTGGCTGAATTCGCGGACGCAGCCTCGATTGCCCGCAAGGTTCTGGTTTCCGACGACAGCTCGCTTCAATGGTCCTCGGTCTCCGGTGGCTTGACCGAAAACGCTGAGAAGACCTTTGACCGTGTTTACCGTCGGTACGTCAGTCGGTACGATACCAAATCACCTCACCGCCGCAGTGATGACGAGGTTTGGCGTCCTGTCCGCCTCCTGTTGGAAGAGAAAAACGTCCCAGTCGAATTTGATGAAAAGATCATTGCTGGCACGTCGGACGAAATTGTGTTCAAACGCGCGTGGCGCAATGGCGTATGGCACGCCTATGAACCTCTTTCATTTGATCTGGCAGATGCTGAAGGCATAAAGGACAAAGCTCGCCGCTGGCGCGGGCATCTTGAGGCTGTTCATGACGGCGCTCAAAGCGACCTGAAATTGCATTTCGTCGTGGGAGCTCCGCAAAATCATGCGCTTTTGGGGGCATATCACAATGCCATCAGGATACTAAGTGAAGCCGCGTTTCACCCTAAAATCTATGAAGAAAATGAAATTCCTCAATTAGTTAACAAGATTGAAGACGAAGTGCGGGAGCACATGACCACACAGGCACTTCATGCAAATTGATTGGGAGGTTGCAGCCCCTGTCAACGGTGCTGGATACACTCCTGCGCGGTCTTCTTCTAATCTCATTCTTGAGGACGCCGGGCCAACCAACGGCGCGCACGGTCGAACTGGATAAGGCCATTTCTGGCTTCAGCTTCGGCCCTGAGCTGCTCGTCCTGGATCAGATAGGCTTCACTCGCCACACTATGCTGGCGCTCCTCTTCACTCATTGACTCGCTTCGCTCCAAGATTCAGGTCGCCGGAAAACGGCATTTCATCGGCAATCTTGTTCACCATTTCGCGTGTTATCTTGTCGTTTTCGAAATGGGTATTGCCATAGGCGAAGCTGCGGCGCTGAACCTCCAGATCACTCTTCGTCTGGGGAGCTTTGCGGGCGGCCTCAATGAGAGTTTTAAGCGGTTCATTCATGCCGGTATCCTTTCAATGGAAGCCCCATAAAAACACATTTGCATTGCATGGCAATCATGTTTCTATCACGCTTACGATTGCGTGGTCCTGATGGGGCAACGCCGCATGAAGTAGGGAAACAGTGTAACATTAGCCAATAATCTGGGCATCCTTGCGAAGATAAAATCTGATTTCTTCTCAAGATCAAAGGCAGGTGCGCCCTTGCCCGCGTCAAACCAAGGCCAAAAAACAAAAAAATTATCCCCTCAAATCCCCGCCCATATTTCCTGTGCCATACTTCTTCCCGTCCCATCACGGATACACCGGTTTGCGTTGCCGGCGAGGTGGGGCCGGTGCCCGGATGGTTTGGCGAAACGCGCGCGAAATCCCCGGG